>Ga0210006_1001223_pt1 | contig 18013 bp, 17 predicted proteins | sample CryGey02umfilter_2_FD_185452 | JGI IMG/M metagenome (GOLD analysis project Ga0210006, IMG submission 185452) | Groundwater microbial communities from aquifer in Utah, USA - Crystal Geyser 4/10/14 0.2 um filter (SPAdes) (version 3) | ecosystem: Environmental > Aquatic > Deep subsurface >... | reverse complement strand
TTATAAGTCAAAACTTTGCCTTTAGGAATTCTACTAACAATATTGTACACATTGTTTTTGAAACTTGATGGGGTGCGATAAGCTGGTTTTCCTTGTCGTTTACCAACACGAGCATAATTTTTCATATAGTATATATTATATATTTATTATAACACTAGTAGAAAAAATAAAAAACATATATACAAGATTCCCCAGATAAACCAAGACAAAAATCTTGATAAATCTAAAGTCATCATAGTAATCTATGTTAATTAGCGTTTTATTAATCAACTACCTCGCAACAAGCTGACGAGGTAGTTGATTTTTTATTCATTCTGTACCTCTTTTAATACTTGCAGTGCCCATGTCTCTACCTCAAAAAAAACTTCAGATGAAGGGTAACCGTCTATTTTAATATGAGGACAAATTATTGTTCCTCCCATATCTATAATCTTATCCTCTACTATCTCTCCCGCTGTTGCAAAATTGGGGTAGATAGAATTGCCAAGAGAAAATATAGCAAATTTCGTTGATTGACAATTGTGACAAACAACCTCAGCGTCTGATAAAAAAATATCTATGATAAGATTAAGATCACCATCGCCATAAGTAGAACAACCTAAAAATACCAAATCATAATCTTTTAGATTGTCTGCTTTAATATTTTCTATATTAAGCAAATCTATTTTTTCAAAATAAGTACTCAAAAAAAATTTAAGCTCAATTGCCACTTTTTCTGTGTTTCCAGAAAGCGTAGCAAAAGCAATGGCAATTTTCATAAAAAAATTAGTCTTGAACTTTTTGATAATTAATTTTATCAAGTAAAGTATGCTTTGTAAAATAAAAGCAGAATTTGTGAACTCTGCTTTTAAATAATTTTATTTAAGTCGTTGGTTCATTCTATTTTCTAACAAAAAATTATTATCTTTCTCCTCTCGCCTGACTACGTCCATATTGACGATCACGACGAAAATTGCGACGACGATTTTGATTCTGACCACCACGTTGACGGCTAGCAAAATTTTGGCCAGATGGTGCTGGATTATTTCGTACTGGCATATAGTTACTTGCTGGTTCATGAAGCATAATTGGCAAATCCAAGATAGGCAAAGATTTACGAATTAGTTTTTCTATTTTTTTGATATCAGATTTTTCGGATGGTGTGACAAAAGAAATGGCTTTACCAAATTTGCCAGCACGACCAGTACGACCTATACGGTGTACGTAATCTTCACTATTGTCTGGTAAGTCAAAATTGATCACCAAAGAAATTTGTTTGACATCAATACCACGAGCAGCAATGTCTGTGGCTACCATAATACGAAATCTACCTCGAGAAAATCCTTCAAGAGAAGCTTTACGTTGACCTTGAGTACGATTGGAATGAATCTCGGTCACAGTATGACCAGCATCATGAATATCACGAGTGATACGCTTGGCACCATGTTTGGTACGAGAAAAAATAAGAATAGTATCTTGTTTGTAAGTATTCAAAAGAGAATAAAGCAAACGCATTTTGTCTGGTTTGCTAATGATGAAGACTTCTTGTTCAACATTTTCAGCAGAAGTTCCTTGTGGAGCAATCTCGATACGCAAAGGCATCTTCATAAAAGCACTAGCCAAACTAGAAATTGAAGGTGGCATAGTGGCCGAAAAAAGCATGGTTTGTTTTTCTTTTGGAGCTTTTTGCAAAATACGTCTTATTTGTGGCAAGAATCCCACGTCAAGCATTCTGTCTGCTTCATCCAAAATAAGCACTTTGACATTATCCAATTGGAAATGTCTTTGTTCCATCAAATCATCTAAACGTCCAGGTGTGGCAATTACAATATGTGGATTATTATGTAAATCCTTGATTTGAGGACGAGAAGATACTCCACCAATAATTACCGCCAAGCGCATACCCAGAGAACCTCCTACCTGCTTCAAAGCATCAGCTACCTGCTGAGCCAATTCGCGAGTTGGTACCAAAATCAAACCTTGACCTTTACTAGTCGCTAGACGCTGAATAAGAGGAATACCATAAGCTAGAGTCTTGCCTGTACCAGTCTGAGCAATACCTACTACGTCTTTTCCTTCCAAAGCGCCAGGAATTACCTGATGTTGGATAGGTGTTGGGATCAAAAACCCCTTTTGTTTAAGAATTTCTAAGAAATTCTTACTTATACCAAGATCGTCAAAACGACCGGTATTTTGTTGTTTTTCTGTCATAAAAAAATGTGTGACCCAATATTTCTTAAGAGTCACACAATTTTCCACCTATGATGGAATGACACAAAAAAATTCGAGTCGCAGGGCTGTAATCAGCCGTGCATATAAATTAAGACACTATTATAACAAAGAAATACCCTTTTGTCAAGAGCTGAGAGGCTAAATCATTACAGTTAAGCCAAAAACAAGACGACAACCTTGACAAAAAAACCATCCCATGCTATACTCTATCCCGTAGCTTAAGGCTACAAATATTCAAAGAGTAGAGATAAAGTCGAATTTCTGCCTCTTGGTATTTAATTCACATTATCTTTACATACATATGCAAGGAACAATCAAAAAATTGACAGACAAAAACTTCGGTTTTATCTCTCAAGAAGGTGGCGACGATTTATTTTTTCACGCCAACAGTTTAGTAGGTGTTAGTTTCTCTGAATTAAGAGAAGGCGACGCTGTTACTTTTGAAGTTGAAGAAACTCCAAAAGGAAAAGCTGCTACAAACGTACAAAAAGCTTAATAACTTTTATACTAAAAAACAGTCCCGATTTAATCAGGACTGTTTTTATTTGTATTAATTTTATTTGGCTTTAGACGGTTTAGTCAATCTATTACCCATACTACGCTGTCTTTCTGCGCCAGCCTGGCTATTTTCTTTGGCATGGAAACCGTCTTGTTTTGAAGCTTTCTTTTTATAACCACCAAAAGAAATATTCAAATCTTTACCTTTTTTCTTTTCTATTTTCTTCAAATTGTTTAGAACTTTGCTTAACATATAATTTGTTATATTTTAATAAAACTTCATTTTTAAATTAGAATAAAACTAAAAATACCATAAAATACCCGAATTGTCAACCACACACTGTCCAAAAAGCTTCTTATATACTATATGATACCATATTCCCAAATAAAATAGTATACAAATATACTGGTGATATTCACAATCAAACAAAAAGAACTAAAAAACAGACCATTTTTTACAAAATTACTTTCTCTTACCAAGGCCAGGTAAGCCCCCAGTCAAAGTCCTTGCCAAACCACTTCTGGTCGTTTCTTCCCAGTTATCTCTTGAAATTTGAATGGCTCCTTGTATTTGCTCTTGCACTTTCATCTTGACTTTTTGATCGGCAATAGTTGTTACATAAACATTTTTATCTCTATTTCTGTTAGTGGTATGCCTATTATTAATATCCTTGTCGGACAATTTCTTGACTTTTATGGTAAACAAAAAATTATAATATCCTGCATCCCCATCTTTTGTATACCTTGGTTTCAAATAGACAGATAATTCATAAGACATTGCAAAAATTAATCTATCTTCCTTTAAGACTATAGGAGGAGTATCTACAAAACGAAAATACATAGGTTTTTCACTATTTATTTCCTCCTCACTCTTTAATCCATTTTTAAAAGCACCTCCTAGAGTTTTGCTGACAACGGATCTACTATACCGTCTTACAGATGTAACCACAGTTGAAAAGCCTTCATCCATCAATTTGTACCTAATTCCCTCAGACAAATCGTCTGCCAAACCTTCAGCAGAACGTGTATGAAACTCAACCCATTCATCTTTATTTGGTGATCCATCATCAGATTCATTTTCAACTCTAAATCCTTTCCCTAAGACCCTACGCCAAGCAAGAGCTTTCATAATGGATAGACATGTTGCTTCAGTATGACCACAAACTTCAAAAGGTCCATGTTTTGAACAACCTCCTTGTGGACTATAATCAGACATAATATTAATATAATAATTAAAGATAATATTATTCTACCATACCGTCAAATTTTAAGCTATACAAAAAAATGATTACTTAAAAAAATAATCATCTAATTTGCTCCCCCGGTAGGACTCGAACCTACAACATTAGCGTTAACAGCGCTACGTTCTACCTTTGAACTACAGGGGAATAAAAATCCCGCTTTTCTCAAGCGGGCTATTTTCTGTTTACAAAAATGATACCCACTACTCACGGTTATTATTATTCAAATTATTGTTATTCAATAGTTGTATCATAGCCTTCATACTTTACTATAATTATTTAAAATTGTCAAATAAACTTATCTACGCTAAAGTTTTTTTAAAACTTCCAAAACCCACTTTTTAATTTCTTCAAAAACTTCAGAGGAAGGATACCCGTCTATTTTAATATAAGGGTGAATTACTTCTCCACCCATATCTATAATTTTATCTTCTACAATCTCTCCAGCAATAGCAAAATTAGGATAAATACTATCACCCAAGGAAAATATTGCAAATCTTGTAGACTCACACTGGTGACAAATTTGGTCAGCTTCAGACAAAAAGATATCCATGATAAGATTCAAGTCTCCATCACCATAAGTAGAACAACCTAAAAAAACTAAATCATATTTTTTCAACTCATCCACTTTGGTATTTTCTAAATTCAATAAATCCACCTCATAAGACTTATTCAATAAAAATTTTTCTAATTCGTATGCAATCTTCTCAGTATTACCTGATAAAGTGGCAAAAGCAATAGCAATTTTCATATACTCTACAAATAATAAACAAAAGGCACTAATAGAAATACACAATATATTATAGAGCAAATAATCTATAAATAGTATAACCACCAACAAGATTATAGACACTCTTATAACCATTTCCATCTAAAAAATTCACAGCTATACCACTGCGATTACCTGAACGACAAACACAAACAATAGTTTCAGCTTTGTCTGGGAGCTTGTCTACAAATTTACTTTCAAAAATATCAAGAGGGATAAGCTCTGAATCTTCAATATGTCCAGCATTGTATTCCTGCTCAGTCCGCACGTCAATTATTCTAAATTTTTTGTTTTGTTTTTGCCAGTCTTGCAATTCTGGAGTGTTGATTATTTTCATAACACTGATTACACTAATTTATAAAGATTACACTGAAAGTTAATCTAGTAAACTTTACCTAAATTTTCTCTTTGTGTCAATTATGAACTGTCTCTGCTGTTTCTGCTGACAAACTGTATTTGCTGATAAAAAAAGACGCCCACAAGCATGTAGCATCTTTTTTGTTTAAACAATTTTACATTGTTGTATTTGTCTTTGTGGTGCATTCTTTACAATCTTTTTTGTGAGTAAAAAGAAGAACTAAAGCAGAAAGTCCAACAAGAACATAAATAATCCTTGAGAGCATAGCACCCTGACCACCAAACCATTGACCAATCTCCCAACCAAATAAACCAACCAAAAGCCAATTCAAAGCTCCTACTACAACTAATAGAAAAGCCACCATATGTAACGCTTTCATAATTTCACCCCCTTCCTAAGTTAGATAAATAATAAACAAAATTATTACCTAATTCCAATCAGCTGTCTTATTTCTTTCATCGTAGCTTTGGCAATTTTGGAAGCTCTTTCTTCACCTTCGGCGAGGACAGTGGCCAAGAAACTTCTATCTTCCAAATGTTGAGTACGCTTCTCACGAAAATCTTCAAAATATTCACCAATTGCTTGAGCTAATTTTTCTTTCAACTCTCCGTATTTAATAGTAGCATTTTTTTCAGCTTCTACAAAATTGTTATACACAGCCACATCTGCAAAATTTTTTAATAATAAAAGTAAATTTTCTACACCAGGAGATTTTTCACCAGGTTCACTTGCCGTTACAGCTTTTTTTAATTTTGCAAAAATGACTTCTGGCTCATCAGCCAATTCCAAAACATGATTTAAGCCATTACTTTTGCTCATTTTTTTTGTTGGTTCAAGTAAACTCTTTACTTTTGGTATCTCTGTTAGCAAAGGTTTTACTTCTCCAAAATAATTTTTAGCATATTTGTTGTTGAACCAACGACCAATATCACGAGTCAATTCTACATGTTGGATTTGATCTTCACCTACTGGCACAAAATCTGTATGGTAAAGCAAAATGTCAGCAGCCATAAGAGTAGGATAAGTAAAAAGTCCAGTATTGATATTTTTTGCTTGTTTTTGAGATTTGTCTTTGTACTGAGTCATTCTTTCCAGCTCAGCAATAGGGGTCAAAGTATTAAAAATCCAAGCTAGTTCAGTATGCTCTGGTACATGAGACTGCACAAAAAAAGTTGATTTCTTAGGGTCAATACCAAGAGCCAGAAGCTCGGTAGCCATAAGAATAATCTGCTCACGTCTATCCTGAGCTGTCTTGTCGCCAGTCATAGCATGATAATCTGCTATACAAAAAATACACTCATAGTCTTCATTTTTCTGTAATTCTACCCAATTCCTGATAGCCCCAAGATAGTTGCCAATATGCAAGTTGCCGGTAGGTTGAATAGCGGAAAAAACAATTTTTTTTGTCATAATTTTACGTTATTATTTACACCTTTAGTTTATATTAAAATGAAAGGTATGACAAGAGGCTCGGACACGTTTATCCCAGAGGTATTTTCGAATTTAGACAGGCACTTTAGTGCCTGTGATTGAAATATTGTTTACCAGTCCCAGAGGGACGGTTGATAAAAAACTAAATTTGAAACTGAGATACAATGAAAAAACAATTTGGAAAATATGTCAGACATATCTTACCAGTCGTCCCTCCGGGACTAGTTAAAATTAATTTATCATACTGGTACTAAAGTACCAGTCTAAAATCTTATCACCTTTCCAAAGATAAAAAAATTACTTTTGTCTTTTTTTGATTCTTGTAAGATTAACTGAAGCAAGTTTATTATAAAATTTTTATCTAAATTCAGTTTTTCTGCATTTTTTTCAAATTTTTCTAAAATTTCTATTTCTCTACTTTTATCTTCTATATTAATATTTTCTAATTTTTTTATTACACCAATTTTATCAGTCAAAACAAAACGCTTGGCTAATAATTTCAAAATATTTTTGTCAACACAATCTATTTTTTTACGTAAACATTTTATTTTTTTCATAAAACATCATCCTTTCCGGCATCACAAGTTATCATTTCACCTTTTTTAATATCACAACTTGCGACATCAGCTTTCTTAATATGATCCTGATAAGTATTAAAATTTTGGAATGATTCACAAATCTTTCTGGTTCACTATAAAGATAGATCTGCCCTTTATAAGAATACGTAAACATTTTTTCACTTCTTGATAAATTTTTATATTCCTCTTTTGTTAGAGGTTGTAAATTATATTTAATACTGCAAGAAATCCACTGACAAAGTCAGTTGGTTTCCATCTCATCGAAGATGGGCTTGCTCTTTATCTAAAAGATAATTCATTTAGAAAATCGACAAAGTCGGTTCGGTTCGTAAATCCACTAACCGAGTCGGTGGTAATTTAATAACAATTTCATCTTTTTTGAAATCGCGATTAGTATAAACACCCTTACCAGCTAATTTTCCTTCACCAATTGTTACGTCTTTCATATTATACAAATAATCCAAAAAAAATTAACTAATTACTTTCACACCAGGCAATTTCTTTCCAGATAAAAATTCCAACATAGCTCCACCACCAGTAGAAATATGATCCACATACTCAGACATTTTGACAGCTTCAAGACTAAGCAATGTTTCGCCACCACCAACGACACCAAAAGCTGGACCTTTTGACCTAGTAGCCACGAGACGAGCAATACTATAAGTAGCATTTTCATAAGGATGTTGCTCGAAGTAACCCATCGCTCCATTCCAGACAATTGTCTTGGCTTTTTTTATAATTTTAGAAAATTCATGAATTGTCTTTGGTCCAATATCATAAATTGCCAAATTTTTGTCAGTAATTTTGAAATTTTTGTCCAAATCTTTGACCCAATATTTTTTTCCTTTGATATCACCCACCACCACATCAAGTGGTTTGATGACCTTTTTGTTTTTGCAATATTGCAAAATTTCTTTGGCATATTTTTTATCTACAACTGAACTACCAATTTTGAATCCTAAAGCATAAAGATAAGTACTGACGATACCTCCACCAATTAAAATATAATTACTTTTTTTGAGTAAATTTTTGATAACTGGAATTTTGGTTTCTGCCTTTATACCACCAATAATTGCTACCAATGGTTTACGAGGTCTTTGTAAAACTTTTGACAAAGCTTTGACTTCAGTTTCCATAAGTAATCCAGCAAACACAGGTAAATATTTGGCCACACCGACGACAGATGCATCAGCCCGATGAGACACAGCAAAACCATCGAGTACAAAAATATCTGCTAAGTTAGCCAATTCCTCTGCCAAAGTACCTTTGTTTCCTTCCTCGTCTTTGGAAAATCTGATATTTTCAAGCATGGCTACTTCACCTGGTCTCATAGCATCAATTGTAGTAAGCATTTCCAAACGCATTTGGTCTCCACCACTTTTTGCCCAATTTTTACTATCCAACTTTACAATTCTTTGCTTTAATAATTCTCCCAAGCGTAAAGCTAAAGGATTTACTTTTAGAGTTGGTACAATCTTACCTTCAGGACGACCCAAATGGGTAACAATAATAATTTTAGCCTCCTTAGCTTGAAGAGCCTGAATAGTTGGTAAAGATTTTATGATTTTTTCGTCATCCAAAATTTTACTTTTTTTTAGAGGTACGTTGTAGTCAACTCTAAGTAGGACAATTTTACCTGAAAGATTTTTTAGTTTATTAATAGTCTTCATAAAAATAAATTTTATGAATTCCTCCCTACTAGGGGAGGTTAGGTGGGGTCTTTAGCAAAATAAAACGTCTTGCTCATAGATGAACCCCCTCTAACTCCCCTGATAGGGGGAGAACCCTTTTTTCATAATTTTATAAATTTCGTGTTTAGGATTTTTCATTCCTCACCTGTCCGCCTTGGGCGGATTCCCCGTCCCTAGTTTCTCTTAGTTCTTTCCAACGATTTCAACCATCTCCACCAACCTATTAGCATAACCCCATTCATTATCATACCAAGAAATAATTTTGACCATATTACCAGCCACGACTTTGGTCAGACTAAGATCAACAATAGAAGAGTGTACATTGCCAATAATGTCGGAAGATACAATTTCTTCAGTCGTAGTTGTCAAAATTCCTTTGAGGTAAGTTTTGCTGGCTTTTACCAAGACCTTATTGACTTGTTCTATTGTCACATCTTTCTTTAGAAGTAAAGTAAAATCTGTGAGTGATCCTGTAATAGTCGGCACACGAAGAGCCAAACCATCAAACTTATTTACAAGTTCTGGGATTACTCTAGTCGTCGCAATAGCAGCACCTGTGGAAGTTGGGACAATATTTTGAGCTGCGGCTCTAGCACGACGAAGGTCTTTGTGTGGACCATCTTGCAAATTCTGGTCAGCAGTATATGAGTGAACAGTAGTCAACATTGCTTTTTCAATACCAAAGTCATTTTCCATCACACGCATAACTGGAGCGGTACAATTGGTAGTACAAGAAGCATTGTCAATAATTTTTTCTTTGTTGTTTTTGTAAGTACCACAATTGACACCACGTACATAAGTATGAATATCTTCACCCTTACCAGGAGCTGACAAAACCACTTTTTTGGCGCCAGCTTGCAAATGCAATCCTGCTAATTCTGAAGTACGAAAAACACCAGTACACTCAATCACCACGTCTATTTTCATTTTTTTCCAAGGCAACATTTTTGGATCACGCTCCGCAAAACTTGGAATTTTTTTGCCATTCACAATGATATTTTTTTCATCAAAACCAATTTTTAATTTGCTATCAGGATAAGCAGTGTCATATTTGAGTAAATGTGCCAAAGTCTTAGTATCAGTCAAATCGTTGATGGCAACTACTTCAACGTTTCTTTTTGTTTGAGCAACTTTGAAAGCGTGACGACCTATTCTACCAAAACCATTGATAGCGATTCTTATTTTTTGAGGCATAAAAATATGGCATGATTATCCCGCAAAAACTTACGGGTTTGAGAAAAAACTTTCTTATAGAAATTCTACAATGGATTGAATCTTCTCGTCCCCCTTCTCGTGAGAGGGGGGAGTTAATTTGTAATATCTACATTTTACCAAAATTCAAACATAAATACTAGACCACTATTGCCAAAAATAGACAAATAATGCTAAAATAATACTATATAATTCATATATTTAATTATAAATATAACCAATATGGAAAGTCAACCAACAACAAGCACAAAGACAGAGGTTCCTTCATTAGAGTCAACCATAGTAGCAAATCCACCGATAGCCGATGTCAAAACCACAGAAAGACATTACGCCGGATTTTGGATTAGACTTTTGGCTTTAATCATAGATGGTATAATAATTGGTATAATATCCAAAATTTTACACGTCAACGGCTACAATTACTCTTTTGGCCATATGTCTGCCAACTATAGCATGCAAGGTTGGTCGTTTCTCTTGAACATAGCTTATTTTGCAGGTTTTTGGATCTGGCAATCTGCCACTCCAGGTAAGATGGTTCTTGGTTTGAAGATTGTTGATGAACAAAACAAAAATATTTCAGTAGCCCAAACTTTCATCCGCTACTTCTCTATGATACTTAGTGCAATACCTTTTATGATTGGCTTCATCTGGGTTGCTTTCAATCCAAAAAAACAAGGCTGGCATGATTTGTTGGCTAAGACTTATGTAATAAAAACTAAATAATTTTTTTACATCAAAAAACACTAGCTTTGAACTGGTGTTTTTTGTTTTCTAAAAAATTTTACATTTTCAACATCCTCAACCCTGTACTACAAGTCAGCGCTACAGCCAAAGCATCAGCAGCGTCATCTGGGGTGATTGGTTTCTTCACCCCAAGCATCAGCTTGACCATACGTTGAAGTTGACCTTTTTCTGCTCGTCCATAACCGGTGATACTTTGTTTGACTTGTAAAGGTGTAAATTCATAAACTATGACATTTTGTTGTTTTAGTGTGAGCAAAATCACTCCCCGAGCTTGGCCAACTTTGATAGCAGTCGTGACATTTTTGTAAAAAAATAATTCTTCGACAGCACTAAACTCTGGTTTATATTTTTTTATTATAGCAGTTAAATCAATACTAATTTCTTCTAATCTTGTGACAAAATCAGCTTTTTTGTCAGTTTCAATACAACCATAAGCCACACCAACCCATTTGCCTTTTTTGTTTTCAATCACTCCCCAACCAATACGCCCGAAGCCAGGATCTATTCCTAATATTCTCTCTGTTTTCTTTTTTTGCATAAAACAAATTTTTAAACTGATATATTAGTTAAAGAAGTTTTAAAATATACAAATAAAAATAAACAAATTCCAAATAAATTACAATACACAATAAACAATTTTGTAATTTTTATTTTGTATATTATTTGGAATTTGTAATTTGAATATTGTTTATTTTTTCTAAGATTCGTTAGTATATACATCCTCAATATCATCCAGATCATGCAAAGCTTCTACAAGTTTTTCAAGAGATTCAGATTTATCAGCAGAAAGTTCAATAGTTTCTTTGGGGAGCCACTCAAGACCAGAAGTCTCTACACCTACACCCAACTTTTCAACTTCTTCCATAATGGATTGAAATTTTTCTTTGGCACCAATGAGCTCTACACCCTCTTCACTTTCAATAATATCATTTACTCCAAAATCCATCAACTCAAGTTGGGTTTCTTCCCAATTTTTAATTTTGGATTTTTCTTCAGCAGTAATACGCACTACAGTTACATTTTCAAATTGCCACTGAACCGAACCTTTGGCACCAAAAGAGGCATTGAATTTGTTGAAAATACCTTTCAACTCTGAAATAGTACGATTGATATTATCAGTCACTGTTTTGATAAGTAGAGCCACTCCACCAGGTCCATAACCTTCGTAAATTACTTCTTGCAGGACTCCACCTTCAAGTTCACCTGTACCACGCTTGATGGCGCGTTCAATATTGTCTTTGGGCATGTTACCTGTCTTTGCCTTGTCAATTGCTAAACGTAAAGAGAAATTCATTTCCATGTCACCACCACCAAGCTGAGCTGCGACCGTGATAGTCTTGGCTAATTTGGTAAACAAATTACTACGAGCCTTATCAGCTTTACCTTTTTTCCCCTGTATATTGTGCCATTTTGAGTGTCCAGACATAAAATTACAAATTTATGTTGATTAAATTGAAGTATATCCAAACTACCACGCCTGCCCCGCAAACTGACTGAAAGGAAGTTCTGCGGGGTGCCATTTTGAGTGTCCAGACATATTTTTTAATATTTAAAATTTATGTTTACTTAAGTATAATTTAGCATATTTTAAAGGGAAAATCAAGCATCCACAGAATGTAACTTTAATTATGCAACAGTACAAAATTTTCAAAATAATCCATAATGTAGTATAATAAAAAAATAATCACATTATACATTATTAATGTAAATATGAATTCATAACATATTTATAATAAACTTATACCCTTATGATAAAAAAAATCATTATAGTATGTAGTATCACATTGTTGTCTTTAGTCTATGGTAGCAAACAAGTAACCGCTGAAATGTCCCCAGACGGTTATGACCAAATGGACTCCTATCAGAATGTATCTGCCTATACACTGAACGGCGAAGTTTATATACATGATATTAACACAAACATAAATACAAAAATAAGTACTCAACATAGTGATCATGCTTTTGCAGGTCTTACAGTTTTGGCAGATGGAATTTACTGGGTTCCTTATGGTCTAAATTCCTCATTATACAAATATAGTTTTAGTAATAAAACTGTACAAAAACTTATTGATTTTTCTCAAATTAGCGACTTAGAAAAAAAAGAAGGTGTCGATATATTCAATATGATAAATAACCATTTTTTTGTATATAATCTTGGTAGTAGAGCAGATTATAACAAACAATATGATTTGAATACAGGTACGAGTTACGGTCTAAAAAGTCAAATTCCTGTAGATGGTTTTTCAGGTGAAAATGCTGTGGAAGACCTATACAATTTCTATAATCCTGAATTTGCTTTATTCAAGACTTCTCCTTCAGAAAGAATAAACGACGGAGAAGACACCAACCCTAATAAAGTAACTAATTTTGAATATTATGCATTGGGAGATAAACAATTGTTATCAAAAGCATGGGAGGCACAAGGTGGTATTAACCAGTTATTTGGCTACCGCATAACTAATTTGGATAGTAAAACTACTACAATAATCAGAGAACACATAAGTTTATCAGACAACTACCAATTCTGGAACAACAAATACAGTAACAGGTATACTATTGGTGATAAATCAACAGACGTATTGACAATGGACCCAAATTATTACCGTTTTGATACACAGACAGGACAAATAACCAAAACTATTCTCGAAACAACATCTGCAAATAACAAAATTGTAGAAATTAGAAGTGGTAATATGCTACTTTGGAGAGACGCAACACAAAATAAATACTTTCTCTACAATGCCAACACTGATAAAACATGTGAAATTAATAAAGATGGTATTATATCTAATAGAGACACAAACATAACTAGAAGTTCTATATCTCAAGAATATGCTTATTGGTTAGTAAACAATAAAATAATAAGCAAAAAGTTAACTTGCGTAGGAGAAGAAACTGTTGATACTACCCCAGTAACAAATACAAATGATAATACCACACAGACTGAAACCGTAGTCTTACCTGGAAACCTTATAAAATCATCTACTAGCCCAGCTGTATATTATCTTGGTAATAATAACAAAAGATATGTTTTTTATAGTGAAGATATCTTCAAAACTTGGTATAGTAATTTTTCTAGTGTAAAAACAATTTCACCTACACAAATGGAAAATATTATGATAGGAGGAAATGTAACATATCATCCAAGCAAACTAGTCAAAATAACTACAGATCCAAAAGTTTATGCTATAGACAAAGGCGGTATTTTAAGACACATAAAAAATGAACAAGTGGCTATAAGCCTCTATGGTAGTGACTGGGCTATAAAAATAAAAGACATACCTGATTTCTTGTTCATAAATTACACAATCGGACAAGACATAAACTCTGCCAGTGACTTTGATCCAAGAACAATAAACACTCAGGTATCTAATATAAACATTGATAAATCACTTTAAACACTAGTGCCATTTATTACCCTGTTTTATTGGTACAAAAAACTCCCCGCTTTTACGAGGAGTTTTTAATTTATATAAACTACTACTCAACCACGACTTCTTCTACGACAGCTTCAGAAGCATGTTTTTCGTCCAACTCTGGAATACCAGATACACCAGTACCAGCTGAAATTAGACGACCGATAATTACATTTTCTTTTAGACCTTCTAAATAGTCTATCTTACCAGTGATAGCGGCAGCTACGAGAACACGAGAAGTCTCTTGGAAAGAAGCAGCTGATAAGAAACTTTGGGTGGTAAGGGAAATCTTACTAATACCCATCAGCATCTCACGAGCTTTGGACAACTTTAGACCATCTTTTTTAGCTTGTCTATTAGCGATGATAAGTTGCGCTTTTTCAACGATTTCACCAGGAAGTAATTCTGTTTCACCTGGATCTTCCACGAAGACACGACTAAACATTTGTTTGATGATAATTTCAATATGTTTATCATTCAATCTTTGACCCTGAGAAGCGTAGATTTCTTGAATTTCAGCCAACACATACCTCTTCACAGCGTCTTGACCTTTTAGTTCAAACAATTCTTTTAGATCAATAGCGCCTTCAGTAAGTTGAGTACCTTTTTCTACTTGATCATTGTCATTGACCCAGAGTTTATAACCCATTGGGATAACATATTCTTTGGTAGTTTTACCATCATAGACAAGAACTAGATTATCTCCATCAACACGGATAGTACCAGGATAAGTAGCTTTTAACTCTTCCCCCGAACCACCACGAATAACGATTTTATCTCCTTTTTTGATTTTTTGACCATCAACAACTTTGACATCATCTTCTTTGTTTATTTCAAAAACCATTTCTTCAGTACCTTCATGATGTACCTTGACAATTTTTTGTCCACGACGTCCTTCAAATATTTTTCTACCAGTTGGGCTGGTAATAATTTTACCATCGGCATCTTCTATTTCAATTTTACCAGCAACTTCGGACAAGATAGCTTTACGTTTTGGATTACGAGCTTCAAACAATTCTTCTACCCGAGGCAAACCTTGAGTAATATCCCCACCACCAGCCACACCACCCAAATGGAAAGTACGCATAGTAAGCTGAGTACCAGGTTCACCAATAGATTGAGCGGCGATGACACCTACTGCTGTGCCAATTTTGACAGGAAGACGATTACTCAAATCAAAACCATAACATTTGGTACACACACCTTTTGGTAATTGACATTGTAAAATAGAACGAACGTGAATATTGTCTATTTCTTCTTTTTCAATAATACGTCCAGCTTCAGCATCAACTACTCCACCAACTTTGACAATTATTTTATTACCTTTTTTTATATCTTCCAAAACATAACGACCAAGTACACGTTCTGATAATTTTTCTCCCATTTGTGTGGATTGTTCTAGAGTAAATAATTCTCCGACAGTATCGCCACAATCTTCTTCTTTGACTACCACTTCTTGAGCAACGTCCACGAGACGACGAGTAAGATAGCCAGCGTTAGCAGTACGAAGCGCCATATCTGACAAACCTTTTCTAGTACCATGAGATGAGATAAAGAATTCCAAAACTCCAAAACCTTCTTTGAAGTTTCCTTTGACTGGCAACTCAATAACATCTCCAGAAGGAGAAGCGACGAGACCTTTCATCGCAATCACTTGACCAAGTTGTCCCCAACTACCACGAGCGCCAGAGTCAATCATAGCAAAGACTGATTTACCTTTATGCATCACATCTCTACCCATAGTCACCAGACTTTCTTTAGTTTCAGTCCAGATTTCTAATACTTTACCATGACGTTCAGAATCAGTTAACAAACCTTCAGCATATTGCTCTTCCACCAACAAAACTTTTTTGTCAGCTTCAAGCAATATTCCTTTTTTAGCAGGAATAGATGGAAAGTCTCCTTTACCCAGCGAATAACCCGATTGTGTGGCGTATTTATAACCAAGGTCTTTGATTTTGTCCAAATGTTCAGCTGTAATTTCTTGACCATAAAATTCTAACAAAAGCTGGATGATGTTACTCAAATCTTTTTTAGTTATTGTTTGATTATAGTAAGCTATTTTATCTGGGAAAATTTCATTAAATAAAATTCTACCAAAACTAGTTTCTATAAACTTTGGAATACCCTCTTCAAATTTGTTCAAATCATCAAACCTAACTACGACACTCTCACGAAGACCAATTACTCCAGTCTTGTAAGCATATCTTGCTTCTGTAATACTGGAAAAAACTTTGAGTTTTGCTTTGTCAACATCTTCATTTTCTATTTTTGTCATGTAATAACAACCAAGAGTAATATCTTGTTGTGGAGTAGAAACTGGAGCACCAGTAGCTGGTTTGAGCAAGTTCTTTTCTGAAGCCAAAAGATTTTCAGCTTCCCACTTAGCTTGTTCTGAAAGAGGCAGATGAACAGCCATTTGATCTCCGTCAAAATCGGCATTGAAAGCCGCACAAACCAGAGGATGAAGACGAATAGCTTTACCTTCTACCAAAGTAGGACGGAAAGCTTGAATACCCAGTCTGTGCAAAGTAGGAGCACGATTCAAAAGTACACGAGTTTTTTTAGTCAATTCTTCCAAAATATCCCAAACTTCAGAAGCATTACTTTCAATAAATCTAGAAGCACTACGTACATTGTGAGCAAGTTCACGCTTGATAATTTCAGACATTATAAACGGTTTGAAAAGTTCTAGAGCAATCATTTTTGGCAAACCACATTCACTAATTTTCAAATTTGGACCAACAACGATCACAGAACGACCAGAATAATCAACACGTTTACCAAGCAAGTTCTGACGGAAACGACCTTGTTTACCTTTCAAAATATCAGCCAAAGAACGTAACTGACGTTTTTGTCCAGTTGAAGCACGAACAGTCTTGGTAGCACGAGCATTATTGTCGATAAGAGCATCAACCGCTTCTTGCAACATGCGTTTTTCATTACGACAAATGACTTCAGGAGCATTAAGATCAAGTAAACGACGCAAACGATTATTACGATTGATAACACGACGATAAAGATCATTCAAATCAGAAGTAGCAAAACGACCACCATCAAGAGCTACCATCGGACGTAAATCTGGTGGAACGACTGGCAAATTGGTCAAAATCATCCATTCTGGACGAATACCATTTTTGTTCAAACTCTTGAGTAACTTGATACGACGCATGAGACGTTCACGTTTAGCACCTTTACTTTTTTTCAATTCATTTTCCAATCTCTTGGTAGTTTCTTCAAAATCTAATCTTTCAAGTAAACCACGAATAGCTCCAGCTCCAATACCAGCTTCAAACAAATGACCATAGCGTAAAGACAAATTTTGATAACGTGATTCTGAAATAATATTCAACATGGAAATATCCTTCAACTCTTCTTCAGCATCTTTGAAATCTTCTTCTAATGATTCCATTTTTCTATCACGTTCTGTTTCCAATTCAGTAATCACAACTGGCGCAGCTCCTGCAGATTTTCTAGTAAATTCAGATTCAATTTCTTTTTTCTTGAGTTTGTATTCTTTCTTTAGAGAATCGGCTACTATTTTTTTTTCATTTTCATCAACATGAGTGATAATGAAAGAAGCAAAGTAGATAACTCTTTCCAAAGCTTGGATAGATAAATCAAGCACTAGACCAACACGAGAAGGAATAGTACGTAAAAACCAAATATGTGAAACAGGTGTAGCTAGTTCAATGTGACCCATACGTTCACGACGAACGAGTGAATGAGTAACTTCGACTCCACATTTATCACAGACAATTCCTTTGTAACGAATTTTTTTATATTTTCCACAGTAACATTCCCAGTCTTTGGTTGGTCCAAAAATTTCTTCAGCAAACAAACCACCTTTTTCCGGTTTTTGAG
>Ga0210006_1001222_pt1 | contig 18014 bp, 6 predicted proteins | sample CryGey02umfilter_2_FD_185452 | JGI IMG/M metagenome (GOLD analysis project Ga0210006, IMG submission 185452) | Groundwater microbial communities from aquifer in Utah, USA - Crystal Geyser 4/10/14 0.2 um filter (SPAdes) (version 3) | ecosystem: Environmental > Aquatic > Deep subsurface >... | reverse complement strand
ATTTTAATTTAGAGTTAGCAGAACTTCTTGATATTTCAAACTTTATAATAATAGATGATTCATACGGCTATAATGCAATAAGCGTTGCTCCTTATGCTGTTGCTTCAGAATCGTTTGTTTTATTTGCTGATAGAACAAATATTAGGCAGGTGGACAGTTTTCTTTCAGGAAGGGTTGTAAACAACATAATAATATACGGCCATGTTGACAGGGAAGTTAGGAATACTCTGCAAAAGTACAATCCTGAGGTAATCAACAAGGATGGGGACAGGTTTTACAATAATATTGAGATAGTAAAAAAATATCAGGAGATCAAGCACTCTAAGCAGGCTGTCTTAACAAACGGCGAATTTATTGAGAAAGAGATAATGTCAGGGGTTGAGCCTGTTTTGTTTATTGGAACAAACAATGTTCCGGACTCAATCAGGGAGTACATACAAGGGAGTGAGATAGATATTGGCGTATTGATTGGTAATGAGCTGGTTGGAACTGCAACATATATCAGGAGAAATGTTGGAATAAGTGTTTTTGTCAAGTTTGCCCAGGGTGCAAGAGAACCAGCTGGAGCAATCTCACAGGTTGAGGCATTAGATATGTTTTATCTGCCGACCTATATCTTGAATATTGAGGTTGAGTCAATTAAATACAACAAAGCAACAAACATGCTTGAAATCTCAATAAGGAATACAGAAGACCAGGCAGTTTATTTTAAAGGCACTTATTCATTAACAGACTCAGCTGGATTTACACAAAGGGTTGGCGACATCTCCCCTATCTTTTTGGATGGAAATGAACTAAAGACAATAACATATGAAGTGGAACCAATGGCTGAGGGCAAGATAATTGGAGAGGTTTATATCATCTATGGCGAGTCAAAAGGATCAATGGAAAAAGTGATTGATATTACATTTGAAATAGAAACAGTTGAGATTTTAGATGAGTGTGATATAAAAATAAACAGTTTGGTATATGACAAAAGGGGGAAGAGATTCTATGTTGAGATAGAGAATGTTGCAGATGTTATATGCTATGCTGATGTAGAGCTGGTTGATGTCTTATTGGATGGCGAACTGAAAAACCTGGGAAGTGTGGATATAGTTGAGATAAAACCAGGAAAAAAGGCCAAAAGCAGGATTAAAGCCGCTCTAGAGGAAGAAGATATTGAGGATAATGAAATAATAAAAGGAAAGGTACATTATGGCGAGAGAAAAAATGCCTTGATTAAGATTAAGGAATTTCAGTTTGAACTTGTGCTGAAAGGCATTGACTACTGGACATTCACCTTAATCTTAATAATAATCATATTACTAATATTAATATACTTAAAGAGAAGGAAGAAGAAAAAAGAGGAAGGAAAATCTTAAAATAAGTTCTATAATGCCTACTTTTATTACCAACATTATAATTTTAGCAGGGTTAAAATTTGTATAATAGATTTTTATAAGGGAAATTATTTCTTAGTAACTTAAAATTTTCTTCTTCTTTTTGTTTTTATTATGTTTCTTGCCAGGAATATTATGGTCACTATTATTATTATATAGACAATTAGTGGCAGGAGTTTTATCCTTTTTTCCAGCCCCGTAGGATAATTTACGTTCATGACGCTGGCTTTTTCATAGCTTAGCTTGCGGTTATAGATTACCCTGCCGCTTATGATATATCTTCCTGGCTTCTCTGGAGTAAAATAAGTTATAAAGTCAGCTGTTTCCTGGCTTAAAACATCTATTTCTTCTGTTTCAATAACCTCAACAATCTTGTTGTCAAGCTTTATATCTCCCTTGAATTTTGCATAGACTGTTCTTGGACCTTGGTTCTTAAAGACAGCCTTAATCTCAACAGGCTCATCTACATAAACCCATGGCTTGTTTGTTATTCCTTCAAATGTACCTTTGTCTACTATACCTCCCTTTTCAACCACGCTGAATGTCAATAAACTGCTTGAGCCGCATTCATCAACATCTGCATTGGCCCAATACTGGCCAACATCCAGACTATTGGGAATTGTTTTTGTTATCTTCTCTTTTGTAGTAGGCAGTATTTCTGGGCCTGTAAATTCCTCAGACATAATCAGCTTTTCCTGGTTCTGGTCCCATATATCAAAGCTTATTTTTGGCTTTATCCTGACATTGCCATCATTTGCTACAGTGAGGGAAAGCTTTAATGGAAAACCTATTTCAATATCATCAAAATCAAATGCCCCTGAGTTGCAGGTTTTGATTTCCTTGTCTGATACAACAACATCAATTATTAATTTGACCCCTGGCTTGACAAAACCTCCTGCCCTGCCAGTTATACCTCCAGAGCTTTCTATTACAAATTCAATGCTTCCTGAATAAGAATCACTTCTTGCATCATCTGGTGGCTGCATAATTATTTTTAGTTCATAAGGGCTTCCAGAAGACAAGCTAAATGTTTTATTATCAGGCTCAAGCCTTAGCCAGTCACTTACCTCGCCCTTTACATCAAGACTGGCTATAATCCCTTCATTAGAATTTGTGCTTATCTTTACAGTCCTTTCTGCATAACCTGATTTTAACATATTATCAAACACTGCTCTGCCAGGACTAACCCCTATGCTTACTGCATTGGCTATAGGGGAAATAACAACCAATAAAAAAATAAATGCAGTTAACTTATTTTTCATCATCTTATTGCCCTAACCAAATATTTTTTAATTATTCTTTTTTATGTTTTGATTTATACTTCTTTATATCCAAAATAAGGACATATATAATTGATATTGTTATAATTAGTTCTATTGCAAATTTGTATATAACCTCTTTATCGGCCGCACATTTATTGACTGCTATTTTTTCAAAAAATCCGCACTCAAGCTTTACACAACCATGGTTAACTATATGCTCATCATAATCGCATTCAAGCTTCACGCAGCTGTGATTTAAATAGCCCTCATAATCACCACACTCAAGTTTTACACAATTATGGCTAACAATATACTCATCATAACTACAGTTTAGCTTAACACAAACATGGTTTACAGCCTGCTCATCATAACTACAGTTAAGTTTAACACACTTATGATTAGACACATACTCATCATAACCGCATTCAAGCTTCACGCAGCTGTGATTTAATATTTTTTCATCCTGTGAACAGTTTAAAGCAACACATTTATGATTAATGCATGATTCATCTAAGTTGCATGTTTCAGAGACGCAGCACTCATAATCAATGCATTTCTTATTAAAAATATACTGGCAGTCTTTGCATATAATTTGTTTGCATTTTTCATTTTTACACAGCTCATTAATTTCACAATGATTATCTATAATACACTCAAATACTGTTATTGATTCATTTGGGTAGCAAACCCTGTCAGTATAAGAGCCGACATATTTAGCAGCTGTTGTAGGCATGGCAGTAGTGATGCAAGGCATATAAATCAACTGATTTTTTAGATTTGGTTTTGGTATCTTTGCCTTTATGTATGCTGTTTCCTTTTTTCCAGGAAGCACTTTCAGATAGTTTAATTTATCAGATTTTGATGAATCATATTCAAAAATAAAGCTTGCTATCTGGCTCTGGTTTATGCTGTCAATTAATTCTATGCCAACTATTTTAATCTCTTTTTGGCCTTTATTTTCGAAAGATATGCTCCAGTTTATATCCTGGCCAGAGATGCAATTTTCCTCCTGGCATTCATGGCTTATTTCAAAAAACCCTGCTTTTGTTGTTATGGCATTTAATGTGAAAAAAGCTATCATGATTAATATTAAAAACAATGTTTTTTTTATTTCCATTTTCAGTTTGGTATTGCTATTAATTTTATTGAGCCATTGCACTGGCCCTTCACGCCGTATGGAATCATTATCTTCCAGTATGTATTGCTCCTATCCTCCTTATAAAATGTATCATTTGTCCTTTGTGGTAGTGTAAAATTAGATATCTGTTGTGCTGTTGTTGTGAGATTTATCATGTTTATATAACTTTCCTGAAAATTTACAGAATATTTCTCATACCCTACTGAGATATTGCCCCTAAGGCAGTCCATTGCAAGGCCATCCTCTTCTGCTATGGCATAACCCTCTAGTGTAATGTTTATCCCTCTATTCCCAAAATTGGTTATAGTCAAATTAACATCTTCCTGAGATGTATTCCCGACCTGCATATCGCCATAATCAATCAGCAAGGGAGAAACATCTAATGCTATCAGCTCATTTACATTGGTATCTATTTTTGATGAGCCGGATGCATTGCTGTTGTCATAAGCAGTTGCATTGCAGCTCCATGTTCCAAGGTTGGAGTAATAAAGCATAGAAAAGCTGCAGCTGTAGTTTTGATTAAACTCTGACGAGCCGGTTATCATGCAGCTGTTGTTTGTGTAATGGCTATTGTTGTCATCTGATGAATCTGGCTGTACAGAACTATGGTATAAAATGGAATTTACGCTTTTTATATCAGAAACATTGTCGTTGTCTGTTACTGTAAAATTGCAATAAACTATTTTAGCTGAGCCAGCATTTAAGTCAATAGGGTCTTCTGCATCAAGGTTGCTTACAACAGGTGCTCTGTTTGAGAAGAGGGTGAAATTATAGGTTTGGGAAAAGCCCTTAATTCTTGAGCTGCTGTTGTCTGTACATTCAATGCTCCAGTTATAACTTCCAGGGCCGAGACTCTGATAAAAATACTGGTTTACTCCTTTTTCAATAGTGTGGTTTGTCTGGTTCAGTGTATTGTTTAATATTAGGCTGCAGTTTATTATTCCAGACTCATCTGTTACATTGTATGTAAAGCTTATTGGGTTTTGCAGATAAGAAATATTTGAGTTATTAGCAGGATATACCAGGTTTATAACTGGGGCTGTAATATCCTGTAGGGTTATATTACAAACTGAATCATAATTTACATGGTCAAGGTTAAGCCCATCTGAATCACAATAAGAATCTACTGTTATGTTTGTTTTGCCCTCATCCAAGCCAGCTATATTCCAGCTTGTGGTTACTGATGAGCCTATGTTGATATTGTTTAAAGAATGAGAATAACTATCTCCCGCAAGGTTGAGCACAGATTCATTGCTTATGCTTAAAACAGCATAGCAGTTTGTCCCTGTTTGGCCGCCGATATTTTTTATTTGGGCTGTAATGTTATTTATTTCACTTATATTAAAAAGGCTGTTGTTTGCTGGGTCTGTAATTGTTGCGTTTGTCTCGCTTGGCCTTATTATTTCTAAAACAACATCAACCTCAGTTGTTGTGGGCAGGAGGTATGCAGTGCTGTATCCGTAATGAGTGCTGTTCCAAGATGTCACGTTTATTAGGTCATTATCCGAGCCGTTTATGGATGCTGAGTAAGCGCCTTTTAGCGAGGGAACATCAGGGGCATAAACATATGTTAAGACACTGTTGCTGTTGTTTGTGTCATTTATCCTTACAGGAATTCCGTTTTCAACTCCAGTAATGCCGTCTGAGTTGAATATGCGGCCTTTTACATTATGCGGAGAGGGAGGAGGTGCATTAACAGCAGGAGAGATTAAGCTAAGGCAGAAAACAATAAATACTACCAAGCAAAAATAATTTCTCATAATCCCCCCTTTTATTAGAATTTCCCTTTAGTTATATTTAAAATTTGTGATTATTTCTGCGATTTACCAAAAATATGGATAAGTAAATCCTTCACTTTTTCCTTTTACTGTTCATTCTCTTTTTAATTTTTCTCTTTCTTGGGATTTTCTTTGCTTTTTGATTTTTATTTGAACCCCTTGAAATAAAACAATGAAAAAATAATATGAATATTATTGCTAAGCCAATAAAAATAGATATTTCCATTTTGCTTATCCCCATATCAGCTATGCTATATCCTGTTATTGCGGAAAGCCCTTTCCCGTTTAGTATAAAGTTGATTCCCTTCATATCGCCATTAAGAATGATTGTTGTGTTTTGGTAAGTATTCTTGCTCATTGCCTCAATTAAGATTTTGTCCCCTTTTTTGCCGTTTACTATCAAATAATATGCCCCGGAATTTCCTCCTGCGCCTGTATTGGTTTCAAAACTGCCATTTGTTTCAAGGTTTGTCGCCCTCAGCTCAGTTTCATCAATCTGCTTCCTGAATCTGTTTTTGTATATCATGCCTGAGATAATAAATTGTTCTTTCGGTCCTGTTAAATCAAATTCATCTGGCTCAACTATTTTTTTTAGGGATATTGCAAAATAGCTGAAACCAGGCGATTTTGCCGTGTAATACTCATATCCATTGTCAGATTTGTAATTTAGGGTTTCAAGCTCTTCCCACTTGTTCTCTGAATACCTGTTAAGGGCTATTTCATCTTTTTCTGCCTTGTTCTCATTCAACCAGCTCTTTTTCACTTTAAACTTAATTTCAGCTTCTTTTATTTTGCCTGAATCTTTATCTGATTTTATCTCAATATAGTTGTAGACTTTCTTTTCAAGCCCCCTAATATTTTCAGGCCTTTCATTTAGTTCGTTTATTTTTAACTTAATATCCTCCTCGCTGCTTAAGCTTATTTCAAATATGCTCCCTACTGTTTTTGTTATCCTGCTTGTCTTAACAATATTTTTTTCTTTATATTCTACTTTTGTTTCATTGTCAGGCAGATTATATGCAGCATAACCTCTGCCGCCTCCGGATGAAATAATTGTTTTTTCATCTGTTTTTCCATAAACTGTTATATTGAATTTCTGTGTTGAATATGAGCTGTTGTCCATAACCTTAACTGCAACATAATTTTTTCCAATGTGGTTCTTGTTTGGCTTCCATCTGATAAGGCCGTCTTTATTTATTTGCATATTGCTTGGGCTTTTAATTAAGCTATAGCTTAATGTTCCGTTTTCTTCATCAGTTGCATTGACATGATAGTAATACCATTCCAAAACATAAGCTTCTGTTATTGGCTCTGAGATTATTACAGGAGGGTCATTAACCCATTTTATATTAATCACAAAGCTTTGCGTTGCATTAAAAAAATTATCGCTTACCTGCACAGTCACATTGTTTTCTCCTGATTGCTCATCTTTTGGAACCCACTCTATCAATCCGGTTGTGCTGTTTATTTTCATTCCATCAGGCGCAACCAGCAAGGAGTAAGTCAGCTCATCCCCATTCTCATCAAACGCATCAACATCATAAATATAAAGCTCATCTTCCGTTGCATTTTCTATTGGAGAGGAGTTTATTACTGGAGCAAACTCATGCCTTGAGAAATTAAGCAGCAGGTCAACATTGTACATAACTCCCTGAAGAATTACATTTCTGCTGTTCTCATTATATTTAGTCCATGCCTTTATTATTATACTATTTCCATTTTCTCCATTGAGAGAAACAGAGTACCTTCCATTCTGGTCTGTTTTGCTATGTATGAACTCCCCTGTATTGGTGTCAGTCACACTGAAATCAACTTTTCTTGCAAGGGTAACTCCGTCAAGATCATACACATGGCCGTCTATCCCGTGTGGAACAGGTATTGCACTGGCTTTTGTGGAGATGGTTAAAACTAGCAAAATGAAAATCAATATTTTTATTATTGTTTTTTCCATTTTATTATGTGTTTGGCTTATGCTCCCATATTGCTGGCTGGTTTGCATCAAAGTAATATCCTTTTGTTGGCTCAATAGATGTAAAGCCCATGTTAAGCCAAGATGGCCACCAAATATTTGAGCCCAAGTATATTGTTACCTCAAATTCATCTGTTATAGGATTGTAGCGGTCTATTGCATCAACTGAATCAGAAGGGCTTACTGTAATTGGATATGCGCTTGAGCCTCCCACAGGCAGTTCTGAGCTGTTTGGGGAGAACCATCCTGCTAAATTCCATCCTAAATCAAGGCTTATGCTTTTATTCTCAATTGGAACCTCTCCAACAAATATAATATCGCAGGTATTGTTTACCTCAAACCAGTACCCTCTTCCACTTTCTATGGATGTAAAGCTTTCATCTCCCTGCGCTGGATTCCATGCGCTTCCATTGTAGTTTGTTCTTTCCCACCCATCTGCATCACTATAGCGCCAGAGGCTTATTATGCATCCCTCGGGGTTAGAATGGAAATCAAAGCCGTTGTTTGTTCCATTATCCAATTCCCAGTTTGTTATGTTTAAAGGAATACTTACAAGATTCCAGTCACTTATGCTTTCAGTATTGTTTATCAGCTCTGCCTCATATTTTCCTACTACTTTTATAGTTGTTTTATTAGCTGTTCCCCTTACTGTTGTTACTTTATAGAACCTGGTTGTATATGATCCTGCATTGCTGTCTGTCCAATCAGTGTCTGTAATTTCAGAATCAACTAATGCAAATTCATCAGTATAATCCTCTTTGGCATAAATATTGTATGAATCTGCATATGCCTTGCTTGACCATGTAATAATAATACTTACATTATCACTTGCTAATCCTGCTGTTAAGTTTTCAGGGCCATCTACAACTGTAAATTGCCTTGTTTCACTTGTGTTTGTATTATTAAGGCTGTCCCAGCAGGTTAAATTCCAGGTATGAGTGCCATCAAAGAAACCAGTTATTGTATAATTTGTTGGTAAACCATTAGATGAACTAATATTAGATTTATTTACTGCCCCATCAATTGTTAAATTACAGGTTATATTATTGGTTGGAACATTATCTGTAGATGTCCAGTTAAAGTTTATAAAATCATTAGAGGTATTATAATCATCCACAGGGTAATTCCAAACAATCGATGGCGGAACTTTGTCAAGTGTTATTTTCCTTGTTTGGGTTGAATTTATATTGCCTGCTTTATCTATAATAGTTACATTATAATAATAAACCATATCAAAATTAAGATTAGTAAAATTGATGTATGTGTTTCCATTTGTATAGTTTGTGTTGTTAACTAAATCAAGGCTTGAATTATAAAGATAAAACCTTGTTTCATTTTTGTTATCCTCTATTATAGAAACATTGACAAATATCCAGTCCCTGCTGAATAATGTATCATTTTTTTCATTGTTATTTCCAAACTCTATTTTTGGGTAAACTGTATCTATATTTACCACCCATGTATCTGAACTATTTGTATTATCAAAACTGTCAGTGCAATTAACACTCCAGCTGTAGCTTGCATCATTTAGGTTGTTAAGTGTGAAGTTATTTTGTATGCCTTTTGCAATAGTGTGGTTTGTCTGGTTTATTGTATTATTTATTATAAGAGAGCAGTTAGAAACATTATAATTATCATTAGGAATATAGTAAAATATTGCATTTCCATCATTATCCCAGCTGTTATTTTGCGGGCTATTTAACTCAACTGTAGGATAGATGTAATCATTTACAATGATGTTTGCTGTTTTAATGCCATCTGCATTTGAATAATCAGATGTTGCAATGCACCTGATATTCGTATCTTTTGATATCTGGTTTCCCAGCAATGTGAAATTAACAAGATTTGTTGAGTTAATCTGCCCTAATAATATAGGGTTTGTTCCTTCAGTGTAAATAAGGTTTCCGCTTGTCGAATTTATATTTGCCCAACCTTGATTTGATGTATTAAGCTGTATGTAAACTTTGGTGTTATAGCACCATCCCTGCGAGCAGCTGACATTGCAGGTTGCATTAAACACATCGCTTTCATTTACAGTATAAGCTGTAATCGGAGATGATAAGTTTACTACCGCATTGCCCAATTTATATGCATACAAGTCAAATCCGCTGTTTTCACCAGAATCCCAATAATGCGTAAAGGTAGTTGGCTGTGAGTCACCAACAACGTTTACAAAAACTTTTAGCCGTATTAAACCACCATAATTCAACTGGATTGGACTTGAGGGAGAAGTGCATGAGCCAGTGACCTGCCCCTTTGTAGTAGAAATATACCCAGTAGATTGGTCTGTGCAGATATCTACATAATTAGAACCATCATAATATTCCAAGTCCCAGTATGCATACCCCCAGTTAGATCTCTGGCTGCTGAAAATCCCATCAAAGAATACACTTGTTGATGCAGGTATTAAAATGCCATTAGGACCAAAGTTTGCATTATCGCTTATGGTTGCAATAACAAACTGATACATTCCATTGCTGCTTGATGTTAGAGTAGTATAGTCTGCATTTGCTTCTACACTATCTGAAAGGTTAATTGACTGGGCTCCTGTGCCTGAAATTGCTCCTGTTGCTGTTTCATAAAACCTTAATTTTGGCACTGCCACATCAATGCTTATGTTTCTCATTTCTGAACTATTGACATTTCCTGCATAGTCTGTGCAGTTTATGCTCCAGTTATGGTCTCCGTTTGTAAGGACTGCTGAAATTTCCTGTGAAACTGACATAGAAATTGTGCTTTCTGTATTTTCTGTATTTCCATCAACTATCAAAGAGCAGTTCTTGACATTGAAATTATCACTCACATTGTAGTAAAAATCAACAAGGAAAGAGCTTGTTACCTTGGTATTATTTTCAGGATATTCGAGTTTAATGCTTGGCTTTTGGTTGTCTGTTGTGTAAATAAACACTTGTGTTGAATTTCTGTTATTGCTCAGGTTGTCGTATGCAAGGACTTTCCAGTAAAATTTAGTGTTGTCCTGAAGCTGTTCCTCTGATTTTATCTGGTAACTGGTGTTTGATACACTATTAGTTACCTCATAAATATGGTTTATTGAATCAAATGTTTGGCTGTCATCAAATATTATAGTGTAGTTGTCAAAATTCGGCTCTGTCGGCTCTGTCCAGTCAAGCAATGGTGCCCTGCTTTTTGAATATGTATCATTGACCGGGGAGACAAGGTTAAACTCTGTTGGCGGGCTTACATCAATATTAAGAGTGAAGTTTGTGCTGTTGAATGCGCTGTTGCCCGCTTTGTCATAGCATTCAACATTCCAGATATAATGCCCATCATTTAATGTTATTGCATTAAAGCTGTTTTTTAAGCCAGAGCTTGGGCTTGAATGCGTCTGATTGGATTGCCATGTTCCAGAAAAGTTTCCATAAAGAGTGCAGTTGTCAAGATTTATGTCTGAGGGAGTGTAGTTAAACATCACATTGTTAATTTTCATAAACTTTCCATTGCTTGGATCATCAAGGCTGATAATAGGGCTTGTATCATCCAGAGTTATCTTTCTTGTTTCAGTTGAATCCTCAAATCCTACTTCATCAACAACTGTTGCATTATAATAATAAACCTCATTTGTATCAGTTAAGCTTGTGAAGTTTACATAGGTTGAGCCATCTGTAATGTTTGTGTTATTAACTAAATGCAATGTTGAGTTGTAAAGGTAAAACTTTGTTTTGTCTACATTATCTTCAGTTATCGTTACATTAACATAAACCCAGTCGCGGTTAAAGTAAGTGTCATTATTCTCAACATCTGCAGAAAAGTCAATCTTTGGATAAGTGTCATCCAATGTTATCTTTCTTGTCTCTGTAAAATTCTCATTCCCTGCACTGTCCCTCACGCTGACATTGTAGTAATAAGCTTCGTTTGTGTCTGCAAGGTTTGTGAAGTTAATGCTGTAGGTTTCAGTTGCATAATCAGTTGAATTAACCAATGCAAGTGATGAGTCATAAAGCTCAAATGTGATGTTTGCAAAGTTGTCCTCTGTCACACTAACCTCTGCATAAATCCAATTCCTGTTGAAGTAAGTGTCATTATTCTCTGTGTTTCCTGCAAACTCAATTAATGGATAAACACTATCAACATTAACGGTGTAGTTAGTTGAATTAAAAGCGCTGTTGCCAGCAGAATCATTGCACCATACATTCCATAAATAGCTCCCTTCATAAAGATTTATGCTGAAGCTGTTCTGAACTCCATTCTGCTCATTGCTGTTAGTCTCATTCTCCTGCCAGCCGGATGAATTATGGTAAAGAGTGCAGCTCTCTATATTCAAGTCATAAGGGGTGTACTTGAATTCAACACTGTTTGAGTTTTCCCAGTTGTTATTAAAAGGCCAGTCAAGATTAACATAGGGGTTTGTGTTGTCAATCTGAACTGAAATGTAAGTGCTGTTTTCTAACCCATCAGAGTCAGTTACATTCAATCTTATGAAACAGTCAAAGCTGTTCTCATTGCACTGGTTATTTTGCGTAATAGTGTTAAAGGAGCATTCAGGGCTTGCTCCATTGCACAATTCAGTTGGGCTGTCAAAATTTGTGTTGTTGTCAAGCTCAAAAAGATAATTTGCAATGCCTTGGTCATCTGTTGATGAGGATGCATTTAATATTTCTGTTTCATGCAGATAAGAGCCGTTTTGAGGATAAGTAAAAGCAGCTACAGGAAAATCATTTATTATAAGGTTTACAGCATCAGAGTAATCATTTGGTGCATTGCTTGATACTCCCTTGCAGCGTATATCAAAGATTTCCCCTCCGGAATACTTGCCTGTTGTTACATTGAAAATACCGCTGCATTTTTCTCCTATGCTTAGATTTCCGCATGAACTGTTGTCAAGATTGTTTATTAATTTTGTAGTTTCAGTATTGATTTCTTCCCATCCATTGTTGTAATATTCTGCAAAAAGATGTATATCATTACAACCTTCGGTTGAATCCAGCCAGCATGTTGCATTGCAGACCATTGAAAAAGAATTGTTTTTTTGGGATGTGGACACATTAACTTTTATGTCTGAAGATGGCTCATCCATTGTGACATTGATAAAGATATGGGACTCGGCAGACCAGTTAAGGTTTGTTTTTGGGCTTGTTGTGTTTATGTTCCCGGCAAAATCCTCTGCATATGTTTTTGTCCAGTTGTATTCTCCCTCTTCATTATTTTTTAAACTATAAGACCAGGTGCTTCCTCCTGCATTTCCGCATCCTCCCGAAGCATTAGAAAGCGTTACATTCTTCAATCCGCTGGGATAATCAACAGCAACTGTTATACTTTTCACATCTGAAAATGTGTCTGTTACAGTTAAGTTAAGGCAAGCATATTTATTAACATCAAAGTTTGAGCCGTTTATGCTTTCATTTGACACTTGCGGGTAAGTTGTGTCTATTTTTATCAGCCTTGTTTCAGAGCTGTTTATGTTGTTGAGATCGTCTGCGCAGTCTATTCTCCAGTAATATCCCATGCTGTCGCCGAGATAAACATTGAATGTCTGCGAAACACCCTCTGTAATGCTGTGGTTTGTCTGGTTGGATTTTCCGTCTATTATCAAGCTGCAGTTATCAACACGTAAGAGAAAATCTGTTGTATTGTATTTCAATGCGTTGTTTTTAGTTTTGCTCCATGTATCATTCTTAGGCGATTCAAGGAATATTTTAGGAGGGGTTGAATCAACTGTTATTGTTCTTGTTGGTGTTTTGTTGTGGTTTACTGCAGAATCATTAAGCCATACATAATAGCTGTAAGCACCATCGCCAATATTTTCAAGCGAGAAGTTTGTGAATGAGCCAGAATAGCTTTGGCTCTTGTTTAAGTTTCCATTAACATAAAGGATTATTGTGTCAGGGTTATTCTCATAATGAGTTACATTGACTATGAAATTATCCTCGCTCTGGTTATTATTTTGTATTGGGTTTGTTGGGTCATAATCAATTCTTGGGGGGATTGTATCAACAGTAACTGTCAAATTGGAAAGGGAGTTGTTGTTTCCCGCGCTGTCATTTATGAAAACACTAAACCTATATTCACCATCTTCTAGATTTAAGCTGAAGTTTGTGAACTTGTCTGAGCCAGCTGAATATCCCTGTTTTTTGTTTATAGTTCCGTTAACATAAAGGATTATAGTGTCAGGATTTGCAGGATTATCTTCTGTATGGCTGACATTGATGACTACCTCTGATGTGTTTTTGAAACTATTGTTTTCAGGGGTGGGTGGTGTTATATAACCCAATGTCGGGGAGGTTGCATCAACCTTTAATACCCTTGTTTCTGACTGGCCAGTTAATCTTCCCAAAGAAAGGTCTGTGCATTCTACAAACCAATAAACAGCTGTTTGTTCTACATTATTTATAGTAAAATTATTTGTTCCTGATTTATCAATAGGGCTTTGGTTAACATATTTTTCCTGGCTGGTGCTTATGTTGATAGTACAATTAGCAATCTCAGAATAATCAGAAACATTATAGTAGAAACTTAGATTAATATTCCTTGTATAGCTGTTATTTGTAGGAGCCACTAAACTTACATTAGGAGCTGTTGCATCACTGACATTCACAAAATATTCTATTCTATCAGAAGTATAATTTTGGCTTTCAGGATAGATCAAGGTTATATTGTAATAGCCGGCGTTGTCAAAAAGTGTGTAGTTTGACGGCGATGTATCATTATTGATAAGAGAGCCATTTTTGTAAAGAAGGAGTTTTATGTTATCTCCTGTTATGGTTGTTCCATTCAGCCAGACTGAATTATCTTCATACATTGTTATATTACCAGCTGAGCCGTTTAAAGTCAGGTTTATTATTGGAGTTGCTCTTGCAATTGTAAACAGCCACGTATCTGTGCTGTTCCATACACTTTCTGAGTTGTTTGCATGCGATTTCCAATAATGAGTGCCGGCAGGCAGGATTTTTGAGTATTGATAGACCCCAGAGCCAAGACTGGACATAGAGTAATTTTCTGGGTTTTGAGAATAATTGCTTTCAAACAATGATTGGCTTATGCTTATCATGCTCGTCCATGTTATATTAAATTTGCTTTGAGTATTAGGGGAATATACAGCTGCAATATCTGTCTTGTTGTTGCTCCATTCTGGAGGGGGCTCCTTAAAATTTACTTCAAGATAAGCAGCATATATATAGGCATCAGATGGTTTTCCTGCTGCTGACCTTGTATGATAAATTTCAATGGTCATAGAGGATAAATCTGCATCAGAAGGGATGCTTGACCATGTTGCAGTGTACCAATCCAAAGAGCTGCTTACACTTACTGGTGTGCTTGCTCTTGTTGTCCCTGACTGCTGCAGCCTTATATCAAACTGGTTTTTGCTTCCTGTTGTAAGGTATACATAAGCTTTTATTGAATTAACATTGCTTTGCGAAATAGAGGGAAATCCCCATTCTTCGTAATAACCATCTTGATTATTACTATTCGCTGTAATTCTGTCACCTGAGGTTGAGGGAGTACTTGGGCTGTAAACACCATCATCAACGCACTCATAATGGTTGGCGCAGTCAGATACAAAACCAGTCTGGACATCTGAATTAGGGTCGTATTCTGTTACAACAGGGTCAACTGCCAGATACCAGGGCCTTGCCTCTGTAAATATTTCTGAATTATAATTAATATAGGAAGGGCCTATCTCATAAAGCTCTGGCGTTGCAAGAGGAATTTGTGCACTATAAGAAACAATGGAGTTATTAGCCAGATTCTGCCAGGTTAATATTTTTTTATTGTTTTCTTCTGTTACTATTGAACCGCTGCCCTCTATTACATTGAAGTCAGCAGGCAAAACCTCGCTGAAATCAAATACAGAATCATTTGTGAAAGAAATAATTTTTACAGAAGAGCTGAAAGGGCCTTTCCATGGGTCTGTTGTAACAGGAGTATCCCTTAATATATCAAATTCATAATACTCCTTGACAGTGAAATAAGAGGCCATTACATTGTTTACATTATCGCCTATTGCCTCTACAACCATGCTGTAATTCCCCTCCAAACCAGTTGAAGGATAGCTTGCCTCATAGATTCCCTTTTCTGTTTCTGTTACTGCTCCTGAAGATGTTGAGTAATATGTTTTTTGATTGCCTGGATTAGCAATCTCTAAACTTACATCAGCATTTCCAACCAAATAGCCGTCTTTGTCCAGAACAACCATTATGATTTCTGCTATCTCGCCAGGATGATAGATTGATTTTTTAGTGTTTATGGTGGCTAGGCCAATCTCAAACAATTGCTCTGAAAGCTGCGGGACAACCCATTCAACCTTATCATACAGGCCATTGTTATCTGTATCCAGAAACTTAACATCATATTCTTCTTTATCAGTAACATCAGTCCTTGTATTGTTTATTATATGATATAATCTTGGATTTATTAGGTATTCAGGAATTTCCGTGAATGCCTTAACATTATAGTAATGGAAAGAAACATTTGAATAAACCATTATCTGCTTTATTTTATTTTTATCGTCAAAATTAATCTCCTCTTTTTTAGGGGCTTCTGTTTCATACTCTATCTTATACTCAATTTCAGTTAGATTAGTTTCATCCTTTATCTCAAACTGCTTTTCCTTGTTTTTTATTTCCTTTAATTCAAAACAAGGCTCAGTTGAAATGCTACCTGCCCCAGAAGAACTTCTACTGAATTCGATTCTTTCAGCCATTTCCTTTATTTTTAGTCCATCTTTTTTTACTATTATGTTAGTTGCCTCTTCAGGCACTTTAAAAGAGATATTCAGTGTTCTGGTTTCATTTTCTGTATTTTTTATTTCAATTTTTTTAATCCATTCAACAGGCTTATTTATCTCTGCTGGTAATTGAGTTAGATTTTCTTTGATTTCTGTTCCATTAATAGGCAATATTTCAATAACTGTAAAATTAAAGCTGGGCATAATAACTATTGTTTCCTGCGGGGATTGTATTGTTTTGCCTGGAAAGCTTATGTTAAAAATATAATCACTGGGTGATAAAAATGTTGTATTAAATTCAAATGTGACATTGCCAAAAATGTCTGTTGTTTTTGTATCAACCAAGCTGTTGTTTAGATATAAACTGATGCTTTCATGTGGTATTGGACTGTCATTAACATAACTTAATACAGCTGTTATTTTCATAATAACACCCCTTACAATACTTAATCTATTTTTTACAAAACTTACTATCTTTGTGTATAACCCAACTTCTTTTTTGAAAATTGCGCTTAAACTACTCCAGCTGCTGTAATGAATATTAGAATAAGGATTTTCAGGTTCTAAGCTGTAATCAACATAAATAACCTGCGCGCTTACTTTGTTATTGTTTGTTGCGCCGTACTTTCCATAATAAGAGTAAAATATCTCATCCCAATTTGGTGTTAATGGCTCAAGCTCTACGAAATTACAGCATGCTTTAGCTCCATAACAGACTGTTACGCTAGTTTCATTCTCTATAGAATATGTTTCCCATCTTGTGCATAAATTGCTCTTGTTTAAATCAACATTAAATATTATATTTTTTACTGTGAAGTCTATAATCCCCTCTAATGTTTCAATTCCATCATTATCTGTGTCATATGAAGAATTATCCTTATATTCCAATTTCAATAAGATTGAACTATTGTTTTCATCAGAATCTGGGCTAGTCAAATTATTTGAGGCAAGTATTTTTGGCAATAGCAAAAGCAGTGAAGCCAGTAAAATAATCAAGATAAAATTATTTATCTTAATCAAAACACTTCTCTTTCCAGCTAAAATTTTTTTATTCATTTGATTTTTTCTTTGCCCTGCTGTATGATGTCCAGATAGTCCTGTTATCTCTGTTCAAAGCACTAGCAATCTGATAATTTGTCATTTCAATATCTTCTCTTAGGTATTTTGTTAGGGACTCAAGCAATCCAAGTTTTTTGTCAGTAAAAATAGAAATGGGAATCCAGATAGTTTTTTTATCTACAGCAAGCCTTTTCTTCAGCTTCTTCCCTGCATTGCTGTAAGTCCTCCATATTACTCTGTTGTCCCGATTTAACAAAGAAGCAATTTCATTATAACCTAAATCCAGCTCTTCTTTTATGTATTTGGTCAGTGCTTCAAGAATTCCAAGGGACCTTTCCTTAAAAATACAGCAAGGCACCTTTACAGTAGTTTTTTCTCCCCTTTTTTGCCTTAAGATTTCAACAAGCTTGCTAAAAGAAATATCATTCTTTTCAAGGATTGTCTGGACAAATGTATTTATTGCATCAATCTCTTTATCTAACTCTTTCGCTAACGTTTCCTCTTTCATTAAATCACTCTGTTTACTAAAATCCCCTTTTAGAATGTGTTTTCAACCAATTAATCTGAAGAGCATTTATTTAAATCTTTCTATTTTTTTACATATCTGGTAGGATATAGCTAAATATTCAAATACTCTGTAAGATGTTTTGTAAGTATAAACCAGCTAATATCTTAAATTTTTAATACCTGGTAAGTTGATGTTTCTTAATTATATGGCCGCATGTATAGCTGTACTAATCTTA
>Ga0210006_1001221_pt1 | contig 18017 bp, 18 predicted proteins | sample CryGey02umfilter_2_FD_185452 | JGI IMG/M metagenome (GOLD analysis project Ga0210006, IMG submission 185452) | Groundwater microbial communities from aquifer in Utah, USA - Crystal Geyser 4/10/14 0.2 um filter (SPAdes) (version 3) | ecosystem: Environmental > Aquatic > Deep subsurface >... | reverse complement strand
TCTGAGATCTACTGATTATTCCCGAGCAATTAATTACGCAATTATAGCTGCCTCAACCACCTTTGGTTCCAATATCTATAATATTGCCCATGCGGCTTGGTGCATGTATCGACAAAATAAAGCAAATCGAGACAATATGTCCATATTTATGTTCCCTGGAATTCCGAGCGGAGGCAAGGTTGTGCCTTTTGATAAACATACGATAAAACCCTATCTCCCCGAGTTTGATACGGCAATCCAAATATTAACAGCTCTCACATTACTCACGTCAACTGTCGCGGTGAGCATGGTACTCTTTGGAAGAGTTAACGGAGCAGGGCTCAATCTTACTGAAGATTTATACCAGCTTATTCGTCCCATTGGTATCATTATTTTTCTTTTGTCTGGTTATATCCTCTATTTTTTTAGAAAAACGCAGAGAAAAGAAAGTGCGATTATTGATATCGCGGAAGCAGAACATTTTTATCGGAAAAAATCTACAGGAGTAATTCTTTTCCATTTGCTATTATCGGGGGTTATCATTCTCCTTACTGCGGAGAGCATGATCCATGCAATCGAAACCCTCAGTCATATCACTCATATTTCCCCGGTCATTGTAGGAACATTCGCAGGCCTGATTGGTTGCTTAGGGGAGATGCTCGTCATCCACAACTACACCGTTAATCCAAAAGGGAGAATAGGGGATGCCCTTATCGGCGTTGGCATGGATAATATCGTAACTACGGCGGGGGCAGCGATAGTGGCAATAATGGGGGGAATTTTTTTGGGAGGAAGTTCCCTCATCGTTATCTTTGTCTTGATACTAGGGATGAATACCGTTCTTATTGGACAGGTGAGCCAGATGAAAAATTATTTTTTGCAAAATTGAGAAAAGAGGACTACAATCAAATCATATGGGAAACTTTTTTCTTGTTCCTGTTAACTATCCTGCGGTATTGGTTTGTGGTGTTATAAACACGGTACTCGGTTTTCTTTGGTATGGGCCCGTTTATGGGAAAAAGAAGGCAAGACTCCTCGTGATGTTTGTTGCATCACTCGTTACCGCTTATGTTCTCTTTCATTTCATCTGGTATGCTGCCCCGGGGGCATACACGCTTTTTATTGCCATCAAAACTGGAGTATGGGGATGGATTGGTCTTGTATTCCCTATGAGTTTGATGATATTTATGTTTTCACCGGAGAGAAAATCGATGAAGCTTCTTGTCAAAGAGACAGGATTTCATCTGGTAAGTTTGATGGTGATGGCGAGCATTTTTTACTTCATGAAATAGGACTGTCAAATTAGTTGATTCAACTTGACAAACGGAAAGGAAAAAATTATGCTGTACGCATCAGCGTAATAATCTCTATTTACCGGAGATAAAAGTTCCCAACCAAAATGGTAACGAAACACTACCCACAGCGGGGTTTTTTAATATGGCAAATATATCCCAACTTAAAAAAAAAGAATCTTTAAAAGATAAATGTGGAGTATTCGGGATTTATGGTAAGAATGAAGATGTTGCAAGAATAAGTTATTTTGGGCTGTATAGTTTACAGCACAGAGGTCAAGAGGGGGCAGGAATGGCAGTTTCTAATGGGAAAAACATACAAGCAGTCAAAGGATTAGGACTTGTCCCATCGGTCTTCAGTGAAAAAGCGATCGCCTCTTTAAAAGGACATATCGCAATTGGACATACACGTTATTCTACGACAGGAGGCAATACCAATAATAATGTACAACCCATTCTCCTTGACTTTAATAATAAAGACTTTGCGCTAGCTCACAATGGAAATATTATAAATGCAGAGAAACTCTCTACAAATCTCCCAAAAAATATAAAAATAAAATCAACAACAGATACTGAAATCATGGGATGGGTAATCAGCAATACTGAAGGAAAATCTTGGGAAGAAAAAATCATAAATTCTTTATCAAAGTTCGAAGGAGCATACAGTATAGTTGCGATGACAAAAACGAAATTACTCGCTTTCCGAGATCCTTATGGATTTCGACCACTCGTACTCGGAAAATTGAATGGGGGATATGCTGTTTGCTCAGAGACATGTGCACTTGATACAATCGGCGCCACATATATAAGGAATGTTAAACCAGGAGAGGTCATCTCAATCGATCAGAGCGGACTCAATGAAGCAGGAATCGTAAAGGGAGAAAAGAAATCATTTTGTATATTTGAATATGTGTATATAGCACGTCCGGATAGTGTTCTAAATAAAGAACTTGTACATCAAGTGAGACAAAGATCAGGAGAATTATTAGCACATGAATCACCTATTGGTGCTGATTTGGTTGTCGCTATTCCTGATTCTGGTACGTCAGCCGCGATTGGGTATTCAAAGGCATCTGGAATTCCCTTTGGAGAGATACTCATAAAAAATCGCTATATAGGAAGGACATTTATCCAACCAGAGCAAAGAATCAGAGATATGGGAGTAAAGATGAAATTCAATCCATTAAAAAAAATAGTCAAAGGAAAGCGCATCATCATTGTTGACGACTCAATAGTCCGGGGGACCACCATAAAACGCATTATCGAGGTACTTCGCAAATGTGGGGCAAAAAAAATACATATACGTTGCTGCTCCCCCCCCATTAAATATTCATGTTATTTTGGGGTTGATACCCCAGACCCCAAACAATTAGTCGCATCCGAAATGAGCGTTGACCAGATAAAGAAATTTATAAATGCCGACTCCCTTGCGTACTTGAGTCTTTCTGGTCTGGTACGAGCCGCGCGTCAGAAAAAAAATACACTTTGTACGGCTTGTTTTACCGGTAAGTATCCGTTGCCAGTTGATACCCAATTCTCAAAGACAATTTTGGAAAAAAAGAGCTTATGTTAGCCCTCGCTATCCTTATATCCAACGCGGGTACTGGTACAAACTTGCAGGCGATAATTGATGCAATAGAAAACAAGAATTTGGGAGCGAAAATTGCGATAGTTATGAGTAGCGACGAAAACGCATATGGAATCGAACGGGCCAAAAGACACAACATATCGTATCTTGTCGTCAATAAAAATGAGAATGTTGAAGACCTTTTACAGGCGCAATACAAAGTCGACTTGGTTGTTCTTGCTGGTTGGAAGAGAATTATTCCACCATCAACGATCACGTCATTTAAAGACAGAATTCTTAATCTCCATCCTGGGCTTATCCCCGATATAATGAACGGATTTGTTTCAAATCCTGATGGAACGAAAGGATTATGGAACAGGGGGATGATGACAAACAAAGCCATCCGGAATTTTCTTGACAAGAAAGCAACTTATGCGGGTTCTACCGTTCATTTTTTGTCAAACGAATTTGATTTTGGCCCCATTCTTGGACGGTGTTTTGAAAGGATTAATGAAAATGACACAGTCGAGTCGCTGTACTCACGGTTAAAACAAAAAGAAAATAGGATGTATGTTGAATCATTAATTCAGTTATCCAAACAACATTCATGAACATCCTTATTGTCGGAAGTGGTGGAAGAGAACATGCATTGGGATGGAAATTAAAACAGTCTTCACAAATAAAAAAAATATTCTTTGCACCAGGAAATGGGGGTACTGATAAATTAGGAACAAATATCAACATAAAAGCTCATGAAATCAACAAATTACTCTCCTTTGCAGTTGAAAATAATATTGATGTAACGATAGTTGGACCTGAAGATCCTCTTTCCATAGGAATTGTGGATTTGTTTGAAAGCAAAAAGCAAGTAATTTTTGGTCCAAGCCGCTTAGCTTCACGACTTGAATCAAGTAAGGCATGGTCAACATGGTTTATGAAAAAATATGGCATTCCTCAACCTATCTCTTACACATTTAAAGATTATAAAAAGGCGTGTTCATTTTTTACAACACATAACCCTTTACAATTCGTCATTAAAGCAAGCGGGTTGGCTCTTGGGAAAGGAGTTATCCTTCCCCAAACAAAAAAAGAAGCATTAGGGACAATAAAAAAAATTATGGTTGATAAAGAATTTGGTGAGGCGGGCAACGAGGTCGTGATTCAGGAAAAATTAGTGGGAGAGGAAGTTTCAATTATAGCGATTTCCGACGGTACAACGATTACTCCTTTATTGCCAGCTCAAGACCATAAACGGATTTTTGATAAAGATAAGGGGCCAAATACAGGGGGGATGGGGGCATATGCACCAGTACCATTTGTCACAAAAAAACTCATCAGCAAGATACATAAAACAATTCTGCTGCCAACCATTATAGGTATGAAGAAAGAAGGATGTCCCTATAAGGGGGTGTTGTATGCAGGACTTATGGTTACAAAGGAGGGGCCAAAGGTATTGGAATACAATGTACGGTTTGGGGATCCCGAAACACAACCCATCATGATGCTTTTGAAATCAGATCTTCTTCCCCTCATGCTCTCCTGCATAAAGGGGAATTTAAAAAATAAGAAAATTATCTTTCATAACCAAGCCTCAGCTTGTGTGGTTTTAGCCTCAAAAGGTTATCCGGGAAGCTATAAAAAGGGAGAATTAATTCAGGGTTTAAAAACAAGTGATGATAAAGATATAGTTATTTTTCATGCAGGAACAACTGAAAAAGAGGGGGCATTATTTACAAATGGGGGGCGGGTTCTTGGAATAACTGCACGAGGAAAAAATTTCAAAGACACCATAAAAAAAGCATATTCTATTATCGGGAGAAAAGGCGTTTATTTTAACGGCATGCAGTATCGGAAGGATATTGGAAAGAAAATAATTAAAAATATCAGCTCTAGATAACCAATGATCAACAGAATAGAAATTCTTTCAAAAATATTTGATACTCGAGCAGAGGTAAGGAAGAGAAAACTAGGGTATCCAGCAACCATAGTTGACGTATATTCAATAGATAAAAAATTCTCTTCCCCGCAATTAAAATGCATTGCTTCCATGCTCACAAGCTTAGTTGTTCAAGAAGTGGGTATCAATACACCCGTATCACCAAAGAAATTCTCTTGGACAATTGAGATAGGTTTTTTGCCTGGAGTAACTGATAATGTTGCCAATACTGCCGCAGAATCAATAGAAGATTTACTGAAAATAAAGTTTAAAACCGGAGAACATGTATACACTTCGCAAATCACCTTTCTTGATGGCAACCTTTCCAAAGAACAGGTAATAAAAATAGCCAACAATCTTTATAATCCTGTTATTCAAAGGGCAAGTATAAAAAGTTACCTGCAGTATAAAAAAGATAAAGGCATGGGAGTCTCAATACCAAAAGTCAAGCTCACCCAAGTGCGAAGAATTGATGAAGTTGATCTTGCTGTGTCCGATGGAGAACTAATCGAAATAGGAAAAAAAGGGATAAAAAATCAGGATGGTACCAGACGGGGGCCACTTGCCCTTCGTCTCTCTTATATGAAAGAAATCCAGAAATATTTTTCTCACAAGAGAAGAAATCCAACTGACATTGAACTAGAATCAATCGCACAGACCTGGTCTGAACACTGTAAACATACGATTTTTAGCGATCCTATTGACGATGTGAAGAGGGGTCTTTTTAAGACATATATTCAAGCCGCAACGGAAAAGATAAATAAGAAATTTTGTGTTTCAGTATTTAAAGACAATTCGGGGGCGATTGAGTTTGATGAAAACTATTTAATAACTGATAAAGCCGAAACCCATAATAGCCCTTCGGCACTTGACCCTTTTGGCGGATCTATTACCGGAATAGTTGGGGTAAATCGCGACACTATAGGATTTGGCATGGGAGCAAAACCCATTATCAATCGGTATGGTTTTTGTTTTGCCGACCCAAACGAAACAACTCCACTGTATAAAGGAAAAGACTTCACCCAAAAAATGCTTTCTCCCAAGAGGATTATGATGGGAGTGATAGAAGGGGTCAACTCCGGAGGAAACTGCTCGGGCATCCCCAGCCCTCAAGGTTTTCTCGTTTTCGATAAGCGTTATAAAGGGAAACCACTCGTTTTTGTGGGTACACTTGGATTGATTCCAAAAAAGATAAACGGGAAAAAATCATACGTAAAAAAAGCCCTCCCGGGCGATTATATAGTGATGGTTGGTGGACGAGTAGGACAAGATGGTATCCATGGCGCCACATTTTCTTCCGAAGCGATGGATTCAGGAAGCCCAGCAACCGCTGTACAGATTGGAGACCCCATTACTCAGAAGAAATTGTCCGACGCGGTTGTCAAGGAGGCGAGAGACTTAGGACTGTATAACAGTATTACCGATAATGGCGCTGGAGGATTGTCTTGTTCGGTAGCTGAGATGGCGAAAGAATGCGGTGGATGTAGCGTTGAACTTGAGAAAGTACCTCTCAAATATCCAGGATTAGCTCCTTGGCAAATATGGATTTCCGAATCCCAGGAACGTATGACACTTGCAGTACCAAAAAATAAGTGGAAACAATTTCATGGATTAATGAAGAAACGAGGAGTCGAGGCAACGATAATTGGAGTATTCACAAAATCGGGAAAATGCATTGTCGCCTACAACCATAACGCCATAATGGATATCGATATGGAGTTTTTGCATGATGGTTTACCCAAGCTCCCCATGGAAACGAATTATGCACAATCCATTTTTCCAGAGCCAATAATTGATGAACCAAAAAACATGACAAAATTGTTGCACCAAATACTCATGCGCCAAAATATAGCCAGTTTTGAATTTGTCTCCATGCAGTATGATCATGAGGTTCAAGCGGGATCGGTTTTAAAGCCATTACAAGGACGGGGAAGGGTGAACTCAGATGCGACAGTGACGAGGCCTTTATTAACTTCTCAAAAAGGAGTAGTGATTTCTCAAGGAATAAATCCCACGTATAGCGATATAGATACGTATCACATGGCAGCTTGTGCTATTGATACCGCAATCCGCAATGCGGTGGCAACTGGAGCCAATATTGATTATTTAGCATTGTTAGATAATTTTTGTTGGTGCAGCCCAAACGACCCATTTCGATTGGGGCAGTTGAAACGGGCTGTAAAAGCGTGTTATGACTACGCGGTAGCGTATGGGACACCATTCATATCGGGAAAAGACAGCATGTTCAACAACTTCAACGGGTTTGATGAAAAAGGACAGCCTGTTGTCATCTTTATTCCCCCAACTCTTTTACTATCCTCCGTTGGAGTGATTCCGGATATTGATAAAACGGTTTCTCTCGATTTTAAGTTTAGCGGAGATCTCATCTATCTGTTGGGAGATACCCACGAGGAGATGGGCGGGTCTGAATATTACATCATGTTGGGACACAGTGACAATTTTGTCCCCCATGTTAATGCTAAAAAAAACAAAAAATTATATAGAACGCTATATACATGTATCCAAAATAATCTTCTTGCTTCTTCACTGAGCGTAGGTCGTGGGGGACTTGCAGTCGCATTAGCAAAAACCTCAATGGGAGGTATGTTGGGGCTGGATATCTCATTAAAAAACCTGAGTGGAACGGTTAACAGAGACGATTTTGCCTTATTTTCTGAAAGTCAGGGACGGATACTGGTAAGTATCAATCCTCAAAACAAAAAACAATTTGAAAAAATAATGAAAGATATACCTTTGACATTTCTTGGTTCAGTTATCAGTAATATATTTAGTGTGAAGGGATTAAATAATAACATTATCATTCATACGGAGGTAAAAGATCTTTTAAAGTCGTACAAATTGCCATTTAAAAATTATTAGCTCTATCATGAAACCAAAAGCACTTATTATGTCGGGATATGGCTTAAACTGCGAGGAGGAAACGAAATATGCATTTGAATTGGCCGGAGGAACTGCCGATGTTGTACACATAAACGATTTGATTGATGGAGAGAAAAAATTAAATGACTATCAAATAGTGGCTTTTCCTGGCGGATTTTCCTATGGGGACGATACCGGAAGCGGAAACGCATTCGCGAATAAAATAAAAAATCATCTCTTGGGAAAAATAAATAGATTTATTGCGGAAGATCATTTAGTCATTGGTATCTGTAATGGATTTCAGATACTTGCTCATCTGGACATTTTCCCGATTCAATTTTCTCTTACTCATAATGACTCTGCTCGGTATATCGTCCGGTGGGTTGATATGAAAGTAGAAAATGATTCTCCATGGTTACGAGGGATTAGTACTCTCTCTTTACCCATAGCCCATGGGGAAGGAAAGCTCTTTGCAGATAAAAAAACCCTCACAACATTACACAAAAAAAATATGGTTGCCTTGAAGTATATTGAAGGAGAAATATGTCAGTACCAAACGCTCGCAGCAAATCCAAATGGATCACTTGAAGATATTGCCGGAATAACAGATGAAAGTGGAAAAATATTTGGATTGATGCCTCATCCTGAACGTGCTCTTTCATTCACTAATTTGCCTCATTGGCCTTATCTGAAGGAAAAATATATGAGAGAAAAAAAAGCAGTACCAAAAATAGGTCCTGGTCTGGCACTATTTAAAAATGCTGTCAACTATTTTCTATGAATAAACAAAATGAAAAGTATGCTTTGCTGAGTGTCTATGACAAGCGGGGAATCGTTGAGTTTGCCCAAACACTCAGCAGTTTAGGAATTAACATTATCTCAACGGGAGGTACTGCTAAGGAATTATCAGATCACAATATTCCCATTATTCCTATTCAAGAAATTACTGGTGAGCCGGAAAGTTTTGGTGGACGGATGAAAACAATAAGTTTTCAAATAGAATCAGGAATTCTTTTTGATAGGGAAAATCCAAGTCATGTGAAACAAGCGAGAGAATTAAAAGTAAAGCCAATAGATATTGTAGTATGCAACTTATACCCTTTTGAAAAAAAGAATTCAATTGAGAACATTGATATTGGAGGCCCTACCATGATACGGGCTGCAGCAAAAAACTTTCACAATGTTCTTGTTGTTATTGATCCTTCCGACTATGAAAGAGCAAGTCAAGCGATAGTAAACGATACTGTCTCATTAGACCTAAAACAAGAGCTTGCGGCAAAGGCGTTTGCTCACACCTCTTTATACGATTCTCTTATTGCCACTTATTTTTCAAAAGACCTGTTTCCCACAGAATATACTCTTCCCCTGCGTAAGGCTCATGATCTTCGCTATGGCGAAAACCCTCATCAAAAGGCAACTCTTTATTTGTATCCCAGCAGTGATTCACCGTTGAAAAGACTCACAAAAAAGTGGGGAAGAGATCTTTCTCTTATTAATGTTACCGATATCAATGCGGGGATAGAAGAAGTGCGACTTTTCAAAGAACCAGCGGCGGTTGTCATCAAGCATAATTCACCATGCGGAATAGCTCTCGGGAACTCTATTTCTCAAGCTCTTGCACGAGCAATTGAAGCAGATCCGCAATCTGCATTCGGGGGAGTTATTGTATTAAATAAACCAATCGATTTAAAATCAGCCCAGATCATAGGAAAATTTAAGAGTGAAGTGAGAGGGAATGTCGATATCTTTGCGGCTCCTGAAATAGAGCAATCGGCGTTGCAATTTCTCATGAAGGTTCGGAAAAACATGGGTATCTATACATTTGGGAAAATCCACCTCTCCCCGCAAATGAACATAAAATGGGTCAATGGGGGATTGATTCTCCAAACTCCCGATAAAGACATAGAGAAGGGTTTTGGTAAGTGGCGCGTTGTTACTAAAACAAAACCGACGAAAAAGCAAATGGTACAAATGGAGATAGCATGGAAATTTGTTTCACGCATTCGTTCTAATTCCATTATTATCGTAGATAAGAAACTCCCTATGATTCGAGGGATTGGCTCAGGCCAGACTTCCCGAATTGCCGCGACTCACATCGCATTAAGCCAAGCAACGAAATTCCTCAAGGGGAGCATTTTAGCAAGCGATAGTTTTTTCCCGTTTGATGATTCCGTGAAAACAGCGGCAAAACACGGCGTGGGTGCAATTATTCAACAAGGTGGTTCTATTCGGGATGAAGATTCAATAAAAGCTGCAAATGATGCGAATATTCCCATGGTTTTCACCGGACGACGAGCATTTTGGCATTAAAAATTACTGAGATAATTAGCTATGACAAACTTTGATTTTTCATCTTATATTTCACCATTTACGTGGCGATATAGTTCAAGGGAAATGAGAACTATTTTTAGTGAGCAAAACAAATATAGACTCTGGAGAAAAATATGGGTTGCACTTGCGGAGGGACAGTATAAAGCAGGACTAGTATCAAAACAGGAATTTGACGATCTCAAAAAGAACGAAGGGAATATTGATATTGAAAGGATACTGGAATTGGAAAAGGAAACAAGACACGATGTCGTTGCAGCGATTAAGGAATTTTCTGAACAGGCAAAAATAGGGGGTGGAAAAATTCATCTAGGAGCAACAAGTATGGATATTGTTGATAATGCAGACATGCTCCGTATGAAAGAGGCACTTCAATTGGTAGAAATAAAAATCAAGAAACTTCTTTCATTGTTTGGAACCTTAATAACAAAATATGCATCCTTTCCTTGTATCGGTTATACACATCTCCAACCTGCTGAACCCACCACGGTTGGATATCGAATGGCTTTTTATGCACAAGATCTTATGGGTGTGCTTAATCAATTAAAATTTGTTCTAGGTGAAATAAAAGGTAAAGGGATGAAAGGGGCAGTGGGTACTGCTGCAAGTTATGTGGCGCTTCTTAAGAATAATAAAACAACTGCTGCTTTTTTGGAAAAAAGAGTCATGGAAAGTGTAGGTTTAGAGCCTGTTCTGATATCCACACAAGTATACCCACGTCAATTTGACTACTTGGTACTGTCGGTACTCGCCTTCCTTGCATCCACACTTTCAAAATTTGCAGGGGACTTACGTATCTTACAATCTCCCACCATCGGTGAGTGGTCAGAACCCTTTGGGAAAAAACAAGTGGGTTCTTCAGCAATGCCGTTTAAGAAAAATCCGATAAGCTCAGAAAACATATGTTCACTAGGTCGGTTTGTAGCAAAATTACCGGAGGTGGCATTGGAAAATAGTACTCTATCATATTTGGAACGAACTCTTGATGACTCGGCTAATAAAAGACTGATAATTCCAGAAGGATTTCTCGCAGTTGACCAGATTCTGATAACTGCAGAAAAAATTCTTACGGGCCTTGTTGTTAATGAAAAAAAAATTACCTTGAACTTGCATCTGTACGCTCCTTTTGCGGCAACTGAAGGAATACTTATGGAGGCCGTAAAAAATGGCGCAAGCCGCCAAGAAATGCACGAGATCTTAAGGAATATTTCAATGACTGCTTGGGCAGCCATCCAAGATGGAAAGCCAAATCCGATGTCGCACCTTCTCTGTACAGATAAAATCATTGCGAACTATATATCTAAGAAGAAAATACAGGAACTACTTGATGTTTCACGCCACATCGGAGATGCGCCTGATCGCTCTCTTCAATTAGTAAAAAAAATTAAATCAATACTATGAAGATTTCAGGAAAAGAATTAGCGAGTGAGGTTTATCAAGATGTACAAAAGAAGTTACTCATGCTGCATCAAAAAAAAGTTGTCCCGCAATTGGTTATTGTAAAGTCAAGTAATATCGATGCAGTAAACAATTATATTAGCCAAAAAATAAAAAAAGGAGAAAAAGTTGGGATTGAGGTGAAAGTTGTCGATATGAATGAAAGAGATTGTGAAAATAGGAAGCTGATTCAGAAAAAAATTATCGGGCTCAATAAATCGGCAAATATTCATGGGATAATATTTCAGAAGCCGAGCAATTCCCAAATAGATGAAGCGATAGAGGAGCTTATTGATACACAAAAAGATGTAGATGGGTTTTTGGAAAATTCATTTCATAAACCACCCGTGTACCGAGGAGTAATAAAAGTTTTGGAGAAAATATTTAATTTGGAAGGAGATGAGTTTATTGCTTACCTAAAAACAAAAAAGGTTGTTTTAATTGGGAAAGGGAAAACGGGTGGACAAACCATTATTTCGGGACTTAAAACAGAAGGATTCAATAGGGAACAATTAACCATCATTGACAGTAAAACTTCCGAAGTCAAAAAAAAGGAATATTTGATCAATGCGGATATCATTATTTCTGCAGTAGGTAAGCTCAATCCGGTAGACCTCAATCTATTTTCAAAAGAATCAATACTTATTGATATCGGTGTCCATTTTGATGAGCGCAACAAAATAAGAGGAGATTTTAATGAAGAGGATATACAAGATAGAGTAGGCTACTATACAACGACACCAGGAGGAATTGGTGCTTTGACAGTGGCATATCTGATGGATAATGTAGTAAATGCGGCGATACATACAATTATCAATTAGAAGTAAAAAATATCATATGAAAAATCCAACAGTGGGAATAGTCATGGGTTCTGATTCCGATTTGCCAGTCGTGAAAGGGGCGCTTGAAGTGTTAGAACATTTTAATGTCTCTTTTGAAGCGCTTATTCTTTCCGCGCATAGGACCCCCGCAGAAACGGTGGATTATGCGAAATCGTTAATCAAAAGAGGAGTAAAAGTCGTCATTACAGCTGCAGGTGGAGCGGCTCATCTGGCAGGGATTATTGCGGCCCATACAACCATTCCAGTAATAGGTATTCCTATTAAAACATCAACACTTAACGGCATAGATTCGCTGTATTCGATTGTCCAGATGCCTCCTGGGGTGCCAGTTGCTACAGTTGGAATTAATAGTGCAAAAAATGCGGCATTATTAGCAATAGAAATGTTGGCAATAGAAAATAAAGATTTACAGAAGAAGCTTATTACATATAAAAAAACTCAAAATGATGACGTGGTTAATAAATCCAAAAAACTGCAAAAAACCGGGTACAAAGAATATTTAAAAGTTATGGAGCAAAAAAAATCATGATTCAATCAAAGTCCATACTCAAATCTCTTCCCCATATTTTAAAGACAATCAATGTCCCACATCTTGGGAAAAAAAATCAAGGTAAGGTAAGGGATTTTTATATAAAGAATGATAAGAGAATTCTCATTACGACAGATCGTCAGTCAGCTTTTGATGTTATTTTAGGGTATATTCCCTATAAGGGCTCAGTACTCAACATGCTTTCCGCATTTTGGTTTGAACAAACAAAGCATATTATTGCCAATCATATGATTGAAATGCCCAATGCTAATGTCCTCATTGGGAAGGATTGTAAACCCATACCTGTTGAGATGGTGGTTCGGGGCTATATTTCCGGGGTGACAAATACTTCCATCTGGGGCTCATATGCAAAAGGGGAGCGAATGATTTATGGATTAAAATTTCCCGAAGGTCTCAAAAAGAATCAAAAATTACCTCAACCAGTTATTACTCCAACCACCCACGGAGGCGGAAAGGGAGGGCATGATGAACGTTTGACAAGAGAAGAGATAATAAAAAGGAAAATAGTGGATAATAAACTATATGAACAGATGGAAAAAACATCACTTGAACTTTTTAATTATGGGAGCAAGCTTTGTAAAAAAAGAGGACTGTATCTTGTAGATACAAAATATGAGTTTGGACTCTACAAAGGCAAATTGACATTAATTGATGAAATTCATACTCCCGACTCTTCTCGTTTTTGGATAGCAAAAACATATAAAAAGCGATTTGAAAAAGGATTGGAACCAGAAAATTTTGATAAAGAATTCTTGCGATTATGGTATGCGAAACGGGGATATAAAGGGGATGGCAAACCTCCTAGAATGTCAAGACAATTAATTTTTGACCTCGCCAAAAGATATATTAGTGTGTATGAGAAAATTACTGGAAAAAAGTTTAAAGTCTATAAATATCCGATTGAAAGGAATATAATCGATAGTATAGATACTATTTTAATTTAAATGACTAATCCTGAATTTGTACAATCCATCGAGAGCAAACTAGAAGCGTGTCGATTAACGCGAACTTTAACTGCCCGAGCCCTTCATATTTCTCTAGGGGGGTTATTACAAAAAAACAGTCCGATTTCAGAGGCAAACCTGCGTGATAATTGGTTAGCGGAAATAAGAAAGAATCCTGATATCTTTTCTGACGGGTGGTATGTGCCGCCGCCAAATGGAATTGGAGTGTTGTTTGGAACAGAAGATAATTATCAGAGAATGAATTATCAAAGTTTAAGACCACCAGAAAGTTGGCCCCAAAATGATATTATTCTTAATAAAGAAAAAGGGATAATTTATGTTTATGCTTCACCGGTTGATAAAGCCACTGGTATAATCGGCGATTGGGGAATGACTATTTATTTTGGTAAAGATCCGGACATTATCCGACATTTAAAGCAATGTTTTCATCTTAATCACCAGGTACTTGAGCACGCTCAAAGCGGCATGAGTTTTGCAGAATTAACAAAACATGCTACCAATATATTTTTAGAACAAGGATTATCAAATCAAATAACAAGTACAACAGATAGTGCTGGAGTAAACATAGGTCACACTATTCCCGCTTCGTATCAGCAGTGGACTCCTGAAGAGCTTGCAATATTCGCAACCAAAGATTGGCAAAAAATTTTAATTATGATTAGTAAAAAAAGAAAATTCTTAAATTCACAAGAACCTTTACTCATTAAGCAAGGAATGGCTTTTACGGTTGAACAACGACTTACGAAACCAAGCGTACCTAGAATTCCCATGTCATCTTTTCACACAATCGCACTCATTCATCAAGATGGAAGAAAAGAATTGTTAACCGATTTTGATGATATTTTTAGATTGACAGGGATGAATTATATGTTAGAAAACTAAATTATGAAAATAGCATTAATCACGGGGTCAGAATCTTTCGGAAAATATATGATCAATCCATCAAAATGGCTTGCGGTATATGCAAACGGGAGGATGATCGCAGGTCATAAGATTTTTTCCATAATTTTTCCAACAACCACATTATTACCTAGTGGGGTTGAAGATCCAGGGACTACAATAGTTAAAAAGGCAATTGAGATTAAAGCAGATGTGATTATTTCATTCGGATTAGCATCTGAAGCAAAAGGATTTCGGATAGAACGGAGTGGTTATAATTGGATAGAAAATATTCCCTATTGCCAGCCATATGAGATTTTTCATGTTCTTGATATTAAACGCCCCGCAAAAGAACAAATACGGATAGATATGTCTCAGTGGAATTTAGAATTGATAAAAAAATTATGTATAGAAAAAAATCTCCCTATTGACCCAAAAATATCAGATGACCCAGGAAGATTTTCATGTAATTCATGGATTTATCGAACACTTATTGCTCTTAAAAAACTGAATGTTAAAATTCCTTATTTATTTGTCCATTCTGCTTGTACTGAAGAAACCATCGAATTGATTCCTGATTTTCCACGAGATAAAAAGACAGTAATTCCAAAAGAATATTTACCAAGAGCACTAGAAATATTTCTTCAATCGTATACATATTAATAAATACATAATGTATGGTTAAAACAAAAATCACCTATTCTCAATCAGGAGTAAATTACAAAGACATGGATCCAATAAAAAAACTAGCTCAAAATGCCGGAGCAGAAACTTCAAAAAACCTTATAGCTCACGGCTTTTCAGAAATTTCTAATACTCGGGGAGAGTCTGCATATGTATGGAAACAAGGGAACATATATATGGCTTCGGTTATAGAAGGTCTAGGAACAAAAAATATTGTCGCCGATGAAATGAGAAAAATAACCGGAAAATCATATTACGATATCATTGCTCATGATACTGTTGCGACAATCATCAATGATCTGAGCACGGTTGGAGCAGCGCCTCTCGTACTTCATGCCTACTGGGCAGTAGGTGAAGGATCATTTCTCACCGATGGAAAAAGAATGGAAGATTTTATTGAGGGGTGGAAAAATGCTTGTAATAGTGCAGGAGTATCGTGGGGTGGAGGGGAAACACCAACCTTGAAAGGGATTGTTGTTCCGGGGACAATTGATTTAGGGGGGTCAGCTGTGGGAATAATCAAGGAGAAAAAAAATCTCATTACTGATGGAAAACTGAAAAGTGGAGACAGAATACTCCTCATCAAAAGTAATGGTATTAATGCCAACGGGTTATCTCTAGCCCGAGCAGTTGGAGGACAACTTAAGAACGGGTATGCAACAAAACTTCCGAGCGGACAGATGTATGGAGAAGCAATTCTTCAAAAGTCAAATATATATGTGAGGCTGATTCAAGATCTGCAACAAGAGAATATAAATATTCACTATATCTCAAACATCACTGGTCATGGACTGAGAAAGATAATGCGTGCACGTCAGAACTACTCTTATATTATTGAAAAAATATACGATCCACAGGAAGTATTCTTATTTATTCAAAAAGAGGCACATCTATCCGATTATGAAATGTATCAAACATACAATATGGGAATGGACTATGCATTATTTATGCCAGAAAAAGATATAAAAAATGCACAAAGAATAATAAAAAATAACGGTTTTGAAAGTCTGAATGCAGGGTATATTGAAAAGGGAAAGAAGCAAGTAGTAATAAAACCAAGAAAATTAATATATGGGGGAGAGATGCTTGATTTAAGATAATTCATATAGTATGAGAATTTTTGTGAAAGTAAAACCAAAAGCCAGAAAGGAAAAAGTAGAAAGAATAGACAATACCCATTACTTGGTCCATACAAAAGAAACACCTGAAAAAGGAAAGGCGAATGAGGGAGTCATCTATCTTCTTTCCAAACACTTTTCACTTCCAAAATCAAACATTATAATTACTTCTGGGAAAACATCCCGATTAAAAATAATTACTCTCAACATATGAAATCGTCATTTAAAGAAAGAGTGTATGAATTCACTCGAAAGATTCTTTCACTTGACTTGGAACTGATTGATGAGTATAGTTTTATCCTATGGCAGCATTGCACACAACGCAAACAACTTTCAAACAGGATGTTCTGGACAAAAAAGGTCTTTTTTTTGTGGATTTTTTTGCGGAATGGTGCGGACCTTGCAAAATGACCGGCCCTATCATAGATCAGCTTTCCGAAGAGCATAAAGATATAGTTTTTTATAAAGTGAATGTTGACGAAAATGGCGATTTAGCTTCCCAGTACTCCGTGTTTTCCATTCCAACATTCGTCATCTTTAAAGATGGCCAGATCGTGGGGCAGTTCTCAGGAGCGATGGGCAAGGAAGGATTCGAGGAAGAGATACGAAAAGTAACTCCTTAACTTACTTTGAAGATTCGGACAACTTTTGTCCCAACCATCTTGAGGGTAAGATGTGCACGCTCCAAAATATACAATAAAATAGTAGCAAACCACCGTTTTGATTCAGAGGGAGGGGCCTGCAAGTCTTGCATAATTTTGTCATCACTGATGGGAAGTTTAATCCTGTTAAGCGTCTCCTTAAAAAGATCCTCCTCTTCTGTCCTTAAGCCTATTTTTCTAAGATTGGGAGGAAGTTTAATTGAGTTTGAATGAGGAGTAACGTATTGTTCAATGGGAATCTCACCTTCATTTATCTCAATTGATGAGCCGGGAAGGTCAGCTTCTTTAGAAACTGATCCCACGCCATACTTCATTTCATTATGTTTTTTTACCAAATCATCGATAGAGGTATAATTTTGTGCAGGCATACTTGATTATACAGATAAATGAGGTGCGTATTAATCACATCTTTTAGTATTAGCCATTTGAGCATATTTTTCTTTTGACATATTACAGTGAGGACATACTTCAATACCTTTTCCCGACGGGATTGGGTTTCCACACGCCGGACACTTAAATGACTGCTCGGCTTTTTTGAATAAACTTTCTAGCGGTCCCTTTTGTAATTTTTGTAAATAATCAAAACTTGACATAAAAATTTGAGCGCTTTGATCAAACGGATTTGTTTCAGAATCCTGTATACTCGGGCAACTTCCTCCACTTGACACAAGGGGTCCTTTATCAAAATATAATAAGCTCAATACTGCTCTTGAGTAATCCATTGGGGTTGCTTGATAAGTAGGAACGGGAGTAAAAGTTTGTGTTGTATTCAGAGATGATATTATTTCTGTTTGTATTTGCTCAGCTTGTTTATAAAGCTGTATCAGAAGTAATTTTGCTTGTATAACAAGTTGGGCATTATCTTTGTTTTGTGAAGCCTGCATTATCATATCTACAT
>Ga0210006_1001220_pt1 | contig 18030 bp, 17 predicted proteins | sample CryGey02umfilter_2_FD_185452 | JGI IMG/M metagenome (GOLD analysis project Ga0210006, IMG submission 185452) | Groundwater microbial communities from aquifer in Utah, USA - Crystal Geyser 4/10/14 0.2 um filter (SPAdes) (version 3) | ecosystem: Environmental > Aquatic > Deep subsurface >... | reverse complement strand
CTTTTGAATATTCGCAGCCAATTCCAATTCTTTTCCAATCTTAGCTTGAAACATTTTGGCATCCACACTTTTTTCCAAATCTTCCGCCATCTTATTAAACGTTCCTGCCAACATTCCCACTTCATCATGAGTTTCAATCTGAACACGAGCTGAAAAATCTCCTCCCCCCAATATCACTGCTCCAGCCTGAAGTTTCTTCAATGGCCTTGTGATATTACCTGAGAAAAAATATGCATACGCCCCACCCACCAACAATGCAAACAACGTGAGCAAAATAATTTTAATCCACATGGCTTGAATACGTTGATCCAACAAATCATAAGATGGAGAATACAAAACCGCATAACGAGCACCCACCGGATAAATCACACTCACCACTCGATCCAAAGGTTCAATGGGTGACACCGGCTTTTCCAGCAAATCAATAGTATTGAGATTCTTTTGCGCATCCATTTTTAAGAAAACCACACGCCCATCATCCAACTCATAAGAAGGATACGTAGCCTGCACTCGACTCAACATAGAACCGGAAGGAATCAACCGTGGATCCCCCGTATATTGACGCGCTTGCTCCTCAGTTGAATCATAAAGCACTTCACCGGAATACTCTGCCACACCAATGCCCGTAATCACCGGAGTTTTACCAAAAATACTTTGAATTTCTCGATTAAAATACACAAAACTATCTTCCGCCAAATAACGTTCATACAATGTGGTTATCTGAGGTGCGGTCAGATCGGAATAACTTCGAATTTCACGATAAATATCATCGGAAAGCTCTCGGGTTTTCTCTTTAATCAACAACACCGCTGAAAGGCCGAAGGCAAGCACCAAAAGAATCACCATACCTGCCACCAGTTTTGTTTTAAGAGAACGAAGGAAAAACATATTATTTAAAGTCAGTGGCTAAAATAAAATTATCCACACGAGGATCCCATTTAAGATCCTTTTGAATCCCAACCAACACATCCGTTTCAAACAAAGGAACCCCAATGATGTCATCATTCACAACCAAATCCATTAATTCTTGGAGTGCCTCTTGACGCTGAGATTCAAGCAAATTCCGTTCCATTTTTTCAATCAAATCATCCACCACAGATTCCTCATATCGCCCTCCATTCAAAGACCCATAGCGCCCATCAGAAGTTTTGGAATGAATCAGTTTTGTAAAAAAATCACCAGCATCTCCCAAATCACTGCGCCATCCAAAAAAGAAAAAATCACTTTCTCCGGATAAAACACGTTCAGAATAAACCTCCGGCTCCCAATAAACCACGGTTGAACTCAAGCCTATGGCTGTCATCTGTTGATCCGCATAATCACCCAACGCTTCCAATCCTTTTGGCAAATCAAGTTGAACTAGTATGTTCTTGCCCAAAGGTTCCAAAATAGAACGTGCTTTAGACAAATCATATGGAAAAACATCTAAATCAGGATTGTACCCAAACACTCCCCGACTCACGAATTGACCAATGGGGCGCGAAAATCCACCTGTTAATTTACTCATCTGATCCGGATCAAAAACATAACGCAAGGCATCCCGCAATTCACGATGCCTAAATGGAGAATCTGAACCTTTCCAATTAAATAAGAAAAAACTCACATCTAAACTGGGCTGACTGGCAATCTTAGACTCCTGATCCAAAAGTGGATCCACAAAAACCGGTGGCACTTGTGCCATGACATCAATATCCCCGGAAGTAAAACTTTCATATCTCTCAAACTTATCAGGGACAAACATCAAAGCCAATTCAGGATAAGCCGGAAGTTCACCCCAATAGCTATTATTTCGCGTGAATTTCCATACATCACCTCCGGTACGATTAAAAACATACGGACCAGTCCCTATTGGTGTTGAAATACGAGTTCGCGACTCAGAAGGGACAATAGGCAAAGCCGTTAATTTATTAAGCAAAAGAGGATCCGGATTACTTGTTACAATTTGAATCAATAAATCATCGTTCACCAGTACTTCATCAACACTGGAAACCAAATCCTGAACCTGAGAATCAGGATGCATTCGAGCACGATCCACACTTTCAACCACATCATTCGCATCAAATAAACTTCCATCATGAAACATCACATCCGGACGCAATTTAAACTGCCATGTAGTGTCATCCAATATTCCCCATGACAATGCCAATGCAGGTTCAAGATTCAAATTCACATCAAATCGCACCAAGCCCTCATACGTATTCGCTAAATAGCCTCGTGTCACCAAATCAGAGACTGTGGGTTCATAAGTCAATAAAGGCTGATCATAAGCCACTCGCAAAGTTCCATAATCTTTTGCTAACTCTTCCGCCTCCTGAACATTACCAAACAAAGGCGTACCCGAAGTAACAAAGAAAAGAAAATAAGAAACCAATCCAATCAAAAGCAAAAAAACCGCTCCAACAATCATGTCCATAGACTTTGTTGATTGAGACGGAAGTGCAGACACCTGAGAAGCAGGCGTTTGAGGAGATTCCGGAATTGGAGGTGTTTCTAACATACTGATTCAATTTAATCAGTACATTTTAACAGAAAAACAAAGTTTTATCAACCCTATAACGTTATTCCCGACGAAGCACTGCCATAAACGCTTCTTGAGGCACATTCACCTTTCCCATCTGTTTCATACGCTTTTTACCCTTTTTCTGTTTGGCCAACACTTTTTTCTTACGACTCACATCACCGCCATATAATCCGGCTGTCACATCCTTTCGCATGGCTCCCAGTGTTTCGCGTGCTACAATTTTAGAACCGATGGAGGCCTGAATCGGAATTTCAAACTGCATTTTCGGCAAAAGATCTTTTAACTTTTTACAGATTAAAATCCCGCGGTGATGCGCCGCATCTTTGTGCACAATAGTAGAAAGCGCCTCAAGCTTGTCCCCTGCCACCAACATGTCCAATTTCACCAATTTACCAGCTCGATATTCCAAAAATTCATAGCTCATGGACGCATACCCGGATGTTGCGCTTTTAAGTTGATCATAAAAATCCATGACAATTTCCGCCAATGGCACTTCATACGTCAATTGAACACGGCTTTCATCCAAATATTTAATTGAATTGGACACTCCACGCGATTCATCCAACAATTTCATCACTCCTCCCACAAAATCCTTTGGCACTAAAATTTCCACTGACACCCATGGCTCACGAATTTCATTATAATAATTGGAATCCGGCAAAAAAGCAGGGTTAGAAATCAATTCATCCTCTCCATCCGATCGCTGAATAATGTAAGAAACCCCCGGAGCCGTAACAATCAAATCCAAATCATATTCACGTTCCAATCGTTCTTGAACAATATCCAAATGCAACAATCCCAAAAATCCACACCGAAATCCATGTCCCAAAGCCGTAGACTGCTCAGCCTCAAACGACAAAGCAGAATCATTCAAACTCAACTTATCCAATGCATCTCGAAGCAAGGGAAAATCCGCTCCATCAGTACAATAAATGCTCGCAAACACAAACGGAGTGACTTTTTTATAACCCGGCAATGGCTTGATCTCCGCCGCTGTTTTCCCGGACGTTCCGGCACACCATACCGTATCCCCCACGCGCGCATCTCGTACTGCCTTTACTCCTGTAATAAGGTAACCCACCTCCCCTTCAGACAAACAATCGGATTTTTCCATTTTTAGCTGTAAATAACCCACCTCAAGTACTTCCGCCTCAGCCCTGGTATTTAAAAATCGAATTTTATCTCCACGCTTCAAAGATCCTTCGACCACACGCACATACGCCACCACACCTCGATATGAATCGTACAAAGAGTCAAAAATAAGTGCTTTCGCGCCTTCAACGTTTCCCCGAACCTTTGGCGGTGGCACGTGTTCAATCACATGATTAAGCAATGCTTCCACCCCAGTCCCTTGCTTCGCGGAAATATGCAAAATTTCTTCCGGCTTAAATCCAAACGCATTCACCAATTCCTGGGTGCGACGCTCTACCTCCGCCGCTGGCAAATCAATCTTATTCAGCACGGGAATAATCTCCAAATTATGCTCAATAGCCATATAAGAATTGGCCAATGTTTGCGCCTGAATCCCCTGCGTGGCATCCACCACCAAAATCGCCCCCTCGCAAGCCGCCAAACTACGGGACACTTCATAACTAAAATCTACATGCCCGGGTGTATCAATCAAATTGAGCTGATAATTGGTGCCATCCTTATCCCAATACATACGAACCGGCTGAAGTTTAATCGTGATTCCCCGCTCCTGCTCAAGCTCCATGGTGTCTAACATTTGACCATGTTTCATGTCGCGCGCGGCAATGGTTTTCGTCACTTCCAAAAATCGATCCGCTAACGTGGATTTTCCATGATCTATATGGGCAATGATAGAAAAATTCCGAATATTTTTGGGTTGGTGTGTCATAGCCCCGGAAGTTTAACAGAAAGAACATCACCCAGCAAACCATTGCTATCCATAAAAAATTCTGGTATACTAATCTGATAAATCTAACTAAAAGCATGCGAGAAAAAATCCCACAAAACGTTCAAGCCGAAGACAAAATCGTGGGCCCACTCACCCTCAAACAACTAATTATTGTGGGCGTAGGCGGTGGAATCGACTACTTTCTCTACATCAGCCTGTCAAAAGTATACTTGCTCACCGTATGGATTCTGCCGGTTGCACTCATCGCCATACTCACATTGTCAGTGGCTTTTGTAAAAGTAAAAGGAATTCCATTCCTACAATTTATTCTTCTTTCCATTGAATTTCATTCAAAACCAAAAATTCGCGTATGGACTCAAGGAGGCGGAGACGTATTCATTTCAGTGACCCAACCAAAACCAAAAACCAAAGAAGAATTGGCACAAGAAAAACAAAGAAATATGCCAATCAAAGATCTCAGTAATCTGGATGATTTAACCAAAGTCCTCAATACACACAGTGAACTCCTCAAAGAAAAAGAGGAACAACACAAAAATCTACAATCTATCATTGAAAACCACGCCTAATGTCATTCCTAGGAACCAAAAAAAAGACTGAACCACAAAAAAAAGACACAGTAAAAAGCAGCAAAAAAAGTGCCAAAAGCAGCACTCAAATGCACCTGCAAATTGCTGAAATTCGAGACAACGTCATTGTTCTAAAAAATGGGGGCGTTCGAACCATTCTCAAAACATCCAGCGTAAATGTGCATCTCAAATCTGAAGAAGAACAAAATGCCGTCATTTATTCTTATCAAAACTTTCTCAATACACTGGAATTTCCAATTCAAATCGTGGTGCGCTCCAAAAAACTGGATCTCGATAATTATTTGGACAATCTCACAGACACGGCAAAAAAACAAACCCATGCGCTCCTCAAAGAACAGACCAATGATTACATTGATTACATCAAGCGCTTGATTGAATACGCAGACATCATGCAAAAAGAATTTTATGTGGTGGTGCCTTTTGACCCTCCAAGAACCCAGAAACCCACACTAATTCAGAAATTCATACAACGAATGAGCCAAAAAGATTCCATTGGGGAGCTCAGGCAACGACATCGAGAATTTGAAACCATTTACAAAGGACTCATGCAACGAGTGAATGTGGTCTCCTCGGGACTGCAAAATATTGGTTTAAAAGTCGACCAACTCAAAACGGACGAACTCGTGACGTTGTTTTATGAAAGTTACAATCCACGCACCTCGCGGCTCCAAAAATTCAAAAAAAGCAGTGAATTATCCGTAGGACACGATGAAGACATTCATGAAAAAGAAAAAAACGAAGACGGAGAGGATGAAGACGATGAAATCAACTAAGGACCCTCTGAAAAATACGGTGTTGTAGCCGAATGGGAGAAATTGCAGTCATCAGTGTATTTTTCAGAGGGTCCCTAAATAAAATTTAGTAAAAAGCATGAACTAAATGGGGTAAAACCATGAATTTTGTGTTGACAAAATAAGATAAGAAGGTAAAAATAATAACCCATTAAACAACATCAAATGCCACCCCTAACTCAAAGCGGTGAACACATACAGGAAGAGGAAATGATGTTGCGCGCAGGATACTTTCTAATCCTACTTGAGCACCCTGACATCGTCGAAGACCCATCTCTATGCCTCACTCCTTCCAGCGCTCTTTTTTGGCGTCTGGAACAACAAATCATTCAGGAAGGATTACCGGAAGAATTACGGCTATCAAATCTACTCCCACACATTGATGAAAAGCACCATGCACGCCTCACAAAAATTTACGAATTAGCCAAGAGAAAACGAAGAGAAAATACAGTAAATACCACAACACTTCTGGAAACCTGGGAAGAAGCACCGGAAGTAGTAGACCCACTCACCGATAAGGTAATGGCAAAAACCGCCGCTCCCATTCGAAGAAAATTCGAGGCAGCGGTAGCAGCCATCATCACACCACAAAAAATAGAAACCTCAGAAGATCCCCACGAGCAAAATAAACCAAGCCAATTGGAACTATGGAGGAACAAAGAAAAAGGCACACGAGAGCGGCTCTATAAACTGGATAAAGAGCTAATTGTCGCATGGCGTTTATATCTCGAAATGCTCTTAGAAAAACCACCTCGTAACGACCAATCCCCAAGCACAGAAAGCGATTGGGTACTAAAACTTCCCTATGACAGTCCGATTCGACACCAAATAGCCGCGCAAAATCGAAAGCTTCGCCTGATTGATGCAACGCATCAAGCTATTTCCATTGCTAAAGCCGCACACCATCTTCAACATAAAGGACGCATGCGCAAAGTGGGAAACGTTCCTTATATTTACCATCCAGTGACCGCAACATATGAACTATATGAAGACGCCATCCAGTATGTTATCGAGAACAATGAAGCGCCCCCCATCGACTTTGTAGTCATATCAACCGCATGTGCATTTCACGATCTCCTTGAAGATGGAGAATGGGACATCGATACCATCATGGAGTTCTTGGTAACACGCGCAGATCGATATGACAGCAGCCTTCCCATCGAAAGCGGATTTGAAGACAACACAAGGGAAAAAATAAAAGAGCGAGTGCTCAACCTCTGCGGAACAGAAGCCGCCTACAAAATACGAAGTATTCTACATCTGGTAACAAAAAACGAAAAAAGCCCTCTCACCAGTGAAGAAAAAAAAGTGGCAGCACAAAGAAACATCGCAGGAAAAAAAGAAGTAATGCGAAGCACGGGAATCTCAGAAAGAGAATTTAATGGGTTCTTTTCGGGTAAAAAAACCATGGCCGACCAACCTGTTAGCAAAACATTTAAAGAATTTCCACAAACACACGACAACGGAAAAATGACTGACTTTCTAATCAAACTTGACGCAGCCAACAACACGAAACAAAAAAAGGCAAAAGAAATCGCTTATTTATCATTGATGATTAAGATAAAGGATCGAACCCACAACGTCGCAACGCTGGAAGGGCGCCCTTACGATAAACAAGTTGAAACATTACGTGACACCACCACTCGACTGATCGCATGGTGTGTCCTTGATCACGATCAAGACGACTATCCACTGTACAACACACTCCCAAGACTCATTGATGTCACCATTGCCGCTTACGAACGCATCCAAGGGAATCCAGAAGGTTCAAAATACTTAGATGAACACGATATACAGTACCTAGCGAACCTAAAAAAATGGCAAAGCGAAGTACTTATATGGGAGAACAAAATTGAAGTCCAAGAATTCTTGGATGACTATCGACGTGAACATACGAACACCGAAGAAGCACTTGATTTAAAAACCATCAAAGCAAGAAAACCATTTGCAAAATTTTTGGACCTATTAGGCACAGCAATCACGAGAAAAAAGGGGGGGGAAATAGACACATAAAAAGCCCAATCTTGGCGGCGTCCTACTCTACCACGACTCAGGTCGCAGTACCATCGGCGCTGAGTGGCTTAACGGCTGTGTTCGGGATGGGAACAGGTGTACCCCACTCGCAATAACCACCAAGATTGGACCTTTTATACGAAAAACGTATTTTAGATCCGGTAAGGTTAATACAACAAGAATTCAAACTAGTTTTACACAGTCTTGTTTTCACAAAACACATGTTAAACGCTAGTGTCAGAAACAAAGTCCGAAAACCTCCGAGGAGGTCCTAAGAACCTCGTCTCCAACACTAAATTTGTACGAAACAAAAAAGTCTATTGCCTATTAGTACAACTCGGCTAAACACATCGCTGTGCGTACACCTGTTGCCTATCAACCCGGTAGTCTACCGGGAGGCTAATGGGGATCTTTTTCTTGAATGAGGCTTCCCGCTTAGATGCTTTCAGCGGTTATCCCTTCCGAACGTAGCTACTCTGCAATGCCGTTGACACGACAACAGATACACCAGGGGTTCGTCCACTCCGGTCCTCTCGTACTAGGAGCAGCTCTTCTCAAAAATCCTACAACCACAGCAGATAGGGGCCGAACTGTCTCACGACGTTCTGAACCCAGCTCGCGTACCGCTTTAAATGGCGAACAGCCATACCCTTGGGACCTTCTCCAGCCCCAGGATGCGATGAGCCGACATCGAGGTGCCAAACAGCTTCGTCGATATGAACTCTTGGAAGCTATAAGCCTGTTATCCCCGGCGTAACTTTTATCCGTTGAGCGACACCCAACCCACGTTGAGGTGCCGGATCACTTTCGCCTGCTTTCGCATCTGCTCGACTTGTAGGTCTTGCAGTTAAGCTCCCTTATGCGAATACACTATCAGTCCGATTTCCATCCGGACTTAGGGAACCATCGCGCGCCTCCGTTACTCTTTAGGAGGCAACCGCCCCAGTTAAACTACCCAGCAAACAATGTCCTCCAATAAAGAAGTTAGATTCAAACTAATACAAGGGTGGTATCTCAAGGGTGACTCCACTCCGCTAGCGCGAAGCTTCAAAGTCTCCCACCTATCCTGCACATGTATTAACTCGAACCAATGTCAACCTATAGTAAAGCTGCACGGGGTCTTTCCGTCTTGCTGCGGTCAATCGGTATTTTTACCGATACTACAATTTCACCGGGTCCCTCGTTGAGACAGTGTCCACATCATTACGCCATTCGTGCGGGTCTGAACTTACCAGACAAGGAATTTCGCTACCTTAGGACCGTTATAGTTACGGCCGCCGTTCACCAGGGCTTAATTTCAGAGCTTCGAACCGAAGTTCTAACCCCTCCACGTGACCTTCTGGCACTGGGCAGGCGTCAGCCCCTATACATCGTCTTACGACTTAGCAGAGACCTGTGTTTTTGATAAACAGTTGCATGGACTCATTCGCTGCGGCCGAACACATAACATAAAATGCTAGTGTCCGGCAGGCCTTATCCCGAAGTTACGGCCGCTGTTTTGCCGAGTTCCTTAACGAGGGTTATCCCGATCACCTTAGTATTCTCTACCCACCTACCAGAGTTGGTTTACGGTACGGAAACGTATATTTCTCGCTCCGAGACTTTTCTTGTCCGCTGAAGTCAGGAGAATCATTCACCCGAAGGTAAACTTTCTATCACTTCTCGTACTCCTCCGAAGAGGGACCTAGCTGATTTTCATGAAAGGCCATGCACTTAAAGCTTAGACGTGAATTCATTAACACGCTCCCCCTATCCGACGGCGTCATCCCTGAGCTAGCGCCACTTTCAACTTACCTGAACACTTTCCACTTTCCCGAAGGAAAATAGATTGCAAACAGGGGCCTCCAGTTTTGCTTGGACGAAACATCCGCTGTACAGGAATATTAACCTGTTATCCATCGACTACCCCTGTCGGGTTCACCTTAGGACCGACTAACCCCAAGTCGATTAACGTAGCTTGGGAAACCTTGGGTTTTCGGTGGCCAAGTTTTTCACTTGGCTGACGTTACTTATGCCAACATTCTCACTTCCCAACGCTCCACCAGACCTTACGATCTGACTTCAACGCAGATGGGAACGCTCCTCTACCACACATCCATAAGGATGCATCCATGTCTTCGGTTGAAAGTTTGAGCCCCGTTAGATTTTCGGCGCCAAATCCCGTCATTGACAGTAGACCAGTGAGCTATTACGCACTCTTTAAAGGAATGGCTGCTTCTAAGCCAACCTCCTGGTTGTCTGAGGAATCTGACTTCCTTTCACACTAAACTTCCATTAGGGACCTTAGACGATGGTCTGGGCTGTTTCCCTTTTGACGATGGCACTTAGCTGTCACCGTCTGACTCCCGTGAAATACACCGCGGTATTCGTAGTTTATCTCGGTTTGGTAGACTTATTTCGCCCCCTAGCCGAAACAGAGCCCTACCCCCGCGGCTTAACGCACAAGGCTAGCCCTAAAGCTATTTCGAGGAGAACCAGCTATCTCCAGGTTCGATAGGAATTTCTCCACTACCCACACGTCATCCCACTATCTTGCAACATAGTTGGGTTCGGTCCTCCAGTAACTGTTAAGTTACCTTCAACCTGCACATGGGTAGCTCACCTGGTTTCGGGTCTAGTGCATCAGACAAAATCGCCGGTTAAGACTCGCTTTCGCTGCGGCTTCGGGTGTTACTCCCTTAACCATGCCTGACACAGCTAACTCGTTGGCCCGTTCTACAAAAAGTACGCAGTCACCCGCCGAAGCGAGCTCCTACTCCTTTCAAGCATAGAGTTTCAGAGACTATTTCATCCCCCTCATCGGGGTGCTTTTCACCTTTCCCTCACGGTACTAGTACACTATAGATCTCAAAGTCTATTTAGCCTTGGATGGTGGTCCACCCAGATTCAAGCCGGATTACACGTGTCCGACCCTACTCAGGAACAAATCCAACCGAATACATTGTTTTCACCGACGGGGCTATCACCCTCTATGGCGGCCCTTTCCAGGGACCTTTGGTTAACAATGCACACGATTGCCAGTCTCACCAACGACTGGGAAATATGTCCTACAACACCCATTTGGAAACGGTTGGCACCTATCACGCCAAACAGGTTTAGGCTCTTCCCTTTTCGCTCGCCACTACTAAGGGAATCTCTGTTGATTTCTTTTCCACAGGTACTTAGATGTTTCAGTTCCCTGTGTCGCCTTCCAGGCCATAAGGCCCGGATAACTCCGCATTACCGGAGCTGGGTTTCCCCATTCGGAAATCCTCGGGTCACAGCTTGCTTAACAGCTCGCCGAGGCTTATCGCAGTTAGCCACGTCCTTCATCGGAACTTTGAGTCGAGGCATCCACTCTACGCCCTTTTTATAACTTGGTTGTAACGTACAACATTTAACATGTGATTTTTGAAAACAAAAACCACGATTTTTTTCGAATACTAATTTGAAAATTGTATTAACCTTGCCGAATTTTCAACGATCGAAGTTTCCGATCAACCATTCAAGGTTAGAGAAACAAAAAGGATGTGCTCTTGCACATCCTCCAGGCCAAACGGTCTTCGTAGACGGGCTACGGCGTAAACCGATTTAAACTAGAGGCTATGCAAGAAAGGTAAACGTTCAAGTGAACAGATTAGATGAACGAACGCTCCGGAATTATAGGGAGTGCTTAGGGTAGAGTCAATAGCTTTTTTAGAAAAAATTTAAGCATGCCCAAAGTACGTCCCAAGTGAACTTCCAAACCACGCTTGAAGCGTGCCAGTAGCCCACATCAAACCTCCAATAAAAATCATCACTCCCAAGATCAGAAAAAACGTAAACGTCCCTCCCCCACCCAAATACTGCTCGGCAAAACCAATGTCACCCGTGAGCTGCTGAACTTTTTCACGATAAACAATAAGAAGAAATCCCAGAATAGAAATGATGAGGCCAGTAAGAAAAGTCATTAGAAAGAAATTATAAATTTACAAAAATAATACCTCAAAAAAGCAAAGGTCAAAAGCCAAAGCCTTTAAGCGGCGGGGATTCACTGAACCGAATAAACAATGGTGGAGCTACAGGGATTCGAACCCTGGACCCCCTGGTTGCAAACCAGGTGCTCTAGCCAACTGAGCTACAGCCCAAAAACAATCCTGGCAATACACCTGATACGTTGCTTCAACCGCACAAACCATTGCACCATTTCAGAAAACGATATATAATACTATTAATAGTATTAATTAAAGTATGATGAATAATCAAATTACCGCCAACGATCTCAAAGTAAAGGGAATTTCAATTGTTAAGCCCTTTGCGGATCAAGGGTTAGAAACTATTGTTAAAGTAAGGGGGAAGGATGAATATGTTATCCTCACAATCGAAAATTTCAACCATCTTAGGGAATGCGAGCTGACTACCGCGCTTATTGAATCGGAAAACGACATCAAATCGGGAAAGTTCCATAGCGACTCTATCGAAGACCATCTAAAACGGATTAAAAAATGATGACACTGATTTTTACGGAAAGCTATGAAAAGAGAGCTCGCAAATTTCTAAAAAAACATCCCGAACTGGAAGGACAATATACCAAGACTTTGAAACTTTTAGAGATCAATCCAACTCATAAAGCGCTACGACTCCACAAACTTAAAGGGAGGCTAAAAAGTTTGCATAGTGCCTCCATCAACTATTCCTATCGTATTGCGTTCAAATTCATCATTAAAAATGAGGAAATCATCTTAGTTGATGTAGGAAGTCATGATGAGGTTTATTGAAAATCGTCCGCGCTCGCTCCTCATCACTAAAAAGGTTGGCCACAGAATCGTCCAAAGGCCTTTCTGTGTCCACTTTTTGGGATACGGATCATGGTGGAGCTACAGGGATTCGAACCCTGGACCCCCTGGTTGCAAACCAGGTGCTCTAGCCAGCTGAGCTACAGCCCCACAATGGATGACACCTTACCAGAAACCAAAACACGTTCCTAGTAAAAATGGTGGGCGATCGAGGACTTGAACCTCGGACCTCGACATTATCAGTGTCGCGCTCTAACCAGCTGAGCTAATCGCCCTCACTATAAAAGAACGGGTGTAGTTTAGAAAAACCCCCGATCGAAGTCAACGGGAAAAGAAAAATAAACAATCCCCGAGGATTTTTATGAACAAAAATTCATAAAAACTCGCAATGCATAAAACCGCATAAAATATTATGCAGCTTAACACACGCGTTTTCTTGATAACCTAGTTGTAATAGAGAACCCCGCAAAGTAATTTTAGTGTCTCGTGGACACCCATCGGCCGAAACCGACAGGCTTGACCTGAAAGTAAAAAGTTACTCTCTAGAAAAGAGATAATCCATCCGCAGGTTCTCCTACGGATACCTTGTTACGACTTAGTGCCAATCAGAAGTTTCACCTTAGGACCCCACTTATCGGAGGTACTTCGGGCGCCCCTTCCTTTCATCACTTGACGGGCGGTGAGTACAAGACCCAGGAACATATTCAACGCGCCATGGCTGATGCACGTTTACTAGCGATTCCAACTTCATAGGGGCGAGTTGCAGCCCCCAATCCGAACTTAGACCAGCTTTAAGGGATTGGCTCCGCATTACTGCTTGGCTACCCGTTGTACTGGCCATTGTAGCACCTGTGTCGCCCCAGACATAAGGGCCATGCTGATTTGACGTCATCCTTACCTTCCTCCCCGTTATGCAGGGCAGTCCCCTTAGAGAAATACAACTAAGGGCAAGGGTTGCGCTCGTTTACGGACTTAACCGAACACCTCAAGGCACGAGCTGACGACAACCATGCAGCACCTGTCACCGGGTTCCTTACGGCACTCTCTCCTTTCGGTGAGATTCCCGGGATGTCAAGTCTGGGTAAGGTTCCTCGCTTAGTATCGAATTAAACCAGATGCTCCACCGCTTGTGTGGGTCCCCGTCTATTCCTTTGAGTTTTAGCCTTGCGGCCGTACTCCCCAGGCGGGATGCTTAATGCGTTAGCGACGTCACTGATTCCGGTCAAGCGGAACCAACAACTAGCATCCATCGTTTACGGCGTGGACTACGAGGGTATCTAATCCTCTTCGCTCCCCACGCTTTCGTCCCTGAGCGTCAGAACTTGGCCAGTTAGCTGCCTTCGCTTTTGGTGTTCCTCGGTGTATCTACGGATTTTACCCCTACACACCGAATTCCACTAACCTCTCCAAGTCTCTAGCACAATAGTTTCGGATACAAATTCCCGGTTGAGCCGGGAGGTTTAACATCCAACTTATTGCGCCGCCTACGGACGCTTTACGCCCAATAATTCCGGATAACGCTTGCACCACTCGTATTACCGCGGCTGCTGGCACGAGTTTAGCCGGTGCTTATTCCTAGGGTACCGTCAGAATTCTTCCCCCAGAAAAGATCTTTACACCCCGAGGGGCTTCATCAATCACGCGGTGTTGCTCCATCAGGCTTTCGCCCATTGTGGAAGATTCTTTACTGCTGCCTCCCGTAGGAGTCTGGGCCGTGTCTCAGTCCCAGTGTGGCTGGTCAATCTCTCAATCCAGCTAAGCGTCATAGCCTTGGTAAGCCGTTACCTTACCAACAAGCTGATACTACGCAGGCGCCTCTTCTACCGATAAATCTTTACCCTTGCGGGACCATCCGGTATTAATCCAAATTTCTCTGGGTTATCCCTGAGTAGAAGGTAGCTACCAACGCGTTACTCACCCGTTCGCCGCTCCCCCACTTCACCTTCAAACGAATTTGAAAACAAAGTGGGGGCGCTCGACTTGCATGTATTAAACACACCGCCAGCGTTCATCCTGAGCCAGGATCAAACTCTCCAAAGAAAAGTTTGTATACCGTCGACCAAAGTCAACGGTTGAATTCCTGAAATCAAAACGAGATCGGTCCGGAAAGACCGATTCGCTGATAAATAGAAAAAAAACGAGATTCTCTATTACAACCAAATTATCAAGGTCCAATCGGAAACAAAGGAAGCAACTCCCGTTTCCAGAGCAGAGACATTCTATCAATGGTTTTAGGGAAGTCAAACCTTTTTTTAAAGTTTTTTTATAAATCACCCCAAATTGTTAAAAAAACAACAAAAATAGATCCTGTCATCACGTCCCCTCTCCCCTTATAAATCAAAACCTGCTATACTATAAGGAGATAAATCATTAACACCCTCTCATGGACTTTTCATCCTCACAACAACAGGGATCCGGAACCAACGGACAAATCAAAAACACTATTTTGGTCCCCACTGTGCTCGAACGCACACACGAAGGCGAACGCGCGTACGATATTTATTCACGTCTATTAAAGGACCGCATTATTTTCCTGGGAAGTGGCATTGATAGCCAAGTGGCCAATTCAATCATCGCCCAGTTGCTCTTTTTAGAAAAAGACAATCCCAAAAAAGACATTATTATGTACATCAATTCGCCAGGAGGTCATGTGACCGCCGGACTCGCAATTTATGACACCATGCAATACATCCGCCCGGATGTTTCTACAGTTTGTTTGGGAATGGCCGCCTCCATGGGAGCCGTGCTTTTAACTGCCGGAGCCAAAGGCAAACGGTACGCATTGCCCAATTCAGAAATCATGATTCATCAACCCCTTGGAGGAGTTGAAGGACAAGCTTCGGACATTGAAATCCATGCGCAACACATCATCAAAACCAAAGGTCGCCTCAACTCCATTTTGGCCAAACATTCCGGCATGCTACTCAAGCAAGTTGAAAAAGACACGGATCGCGACAACTTCCTTAGTGCGGACGAAGCAGCCGCCTATGGAAAATTTGGTTTGATCGACAAAGTCATCACCAAACCAGCGACCATTGCATAGTGCGAATAAGCCTAAAAACCTTTAAATCACTGCGAAGGGTTCATCCAAAACAAACGCTTCCTTTAAAGGAGATGAAATTCCCCCACGAAAATCCTGAATGGAATTCCCACTTTGCTGAATCTTTTTCACAGCAAAATCAACAAGTGCACCCGCCACATCAATCCCCGTGGCCTCGGTAATGCCATCCAATCCGGGATTGGCATTCACTTCCATCACAACCGGACCATTTTTTGTCCGAAGTAAATCCACTCCAGAAAAATCAAGTCCCAGGGCAAGAGTGGCATCAATAGACAATTGAATTTCCTCAGGAGATAATTCAACCGGCATTCCTATTCCACCCACATGAAGATTTGAACGAAAATCACCCACGGCTGCCGTGCGTTCCATGGTAGAAATCACTTGACCATCCACGACAAACACACGGATGTCTTTCCCCTCCGCTTCCTCCACAAATTCTTGAACCAACAAAATACGCCAATTTTCTTGAGTTAAAATCATATCAAGCGCTGACAAAAGTGACCGCCGACTTTCCACAATAACCACCCCTCTACCAAGAGACCCTGAAATGGTTTTTAATATAACTGGGAATCCACCCACACGCTTAATGGCCGCATCCAAATAATCCAGATGCTGAAGCACCACGGTTTGAGGCACGGAAATACCTTTGTGACTCAAAATTTGAAGCATCCTAATCTTATTCTTAGCACGCATGATAGGCATATATCCATTGAGAAGCGGCATTCCCATCAATAAAAGATGTTTATTTAAAGGAAGATAAAGATCCACATTTGTCGTGATGCTTGCTCGAGGAATGATCACATCCACCGCAGGGAATCGTTTGCCCGCATATAACACTTTCATTTTTCCATTAGCATAGGACAATTCACATTTATCCGCACGCAAAACACGCGCCTCATGGCCACGAACTTTTGCTGCTTTGATGAGCAATTTTTCCGCATCCAAAATCCGACGCGAATTAAGCTTATCTCTACCGGAACTATATCGGAGAATACCAATGTTCATAATGGGGCTATTCTAGGAGCTATTCGCCCGAATGCAAGAGAAAATTTAATGGGTTTGGTAACGTGTTGGATCCGCACCCAAACTCAGGCAAGCCTCCGCACGTTGATCAAGTGACCCTGATGGGAAGACCTGATTACGATTGGGTCGATGAGGTAGAACCACCGCTGATTTAGACGTATCAGGAGATGAAGAACCAACCTCTACCATGACATGCGCTGTGCGAGAAGCCGCCACCACACGAACACCTTCCGGGATACTAGCAACCAACAAAGGAGACATCCCCAACTCTCGTCGAACATCCGCTTGAATTCGCAAGTTTTCTTCTTCTGTACCTGTAGTCGAACCTGGAACATTTGTTGAACGAACCATATAAAAAAAATTAAAAAATAAACAAAGAAATCCCCTGCGAAGAGAACATTCTAAATCAAAACAGACATTACACACCCTTTTGCAGGACCCGAGACAATTTTCGGGGATCAACCGCTTTTCACATGAAAAGAAATTGGTCTCCAACATTGTCCCCCGCCCTATTGATGTCTACGCTTTGCGCTAAAAATTAGCGGCATGCGTAGAATTATACTGATTGTCAAAGTTCTGACACACCAATTTGACCAAGTCGATATATTAAGGCCTTACAACAAAAAAAGCAACCCTTTTTTCACTCAACTTTCTAAACAACGCTTGTCGCTTCCTTTAAATCCACGTAAAATAAGTATATGAAATTAAAAACCTCCTTCCTTCCAACGCTTCTACTTATCCTTTTCCTTTTACCCGGATGTGGCGGAAACGATCCGGTTGAACCAACCACAGACACACCCACTGCGCCTCCCATTGAACAAATTGCTTTTTATCGAACCATTGAATCCGATGATTTTCTCCTCCAAGTCCCTGAAAAATGGGAAACCATTCAACATTTCCCTTCAACTTATCATGCCAATACAATGGTGGCCTTCCGCAATAACAACAAAGACAATGAATTCATTGCCAACATCAATATTGTTCGCAATGAGGTAACAGAAGGAACACTCAGCTCAGATTATGCCATTGAAATGTTCAAAACCGTAGCAGATCAACTTCTAAATTTTAAAAAAATCAGCCAAACCAACATAGACCTTCCCAAAGAAAATCTTCTCACCCCTTCATACTTATTTGAATTTGAAGGCACGAATGATCCGGCCACACGCACACGCGGATTCATTCAAACCTACGGAGTCAAAGGAACCACCGCTTACATTGTGACCGGAACCTATGCTTTCAGCGACAGCGAACTAGCCATCGACCAAGTCAAGCAAAGCGTTCAGACATTCCGATTGAAATAGGGAACCTCTGAAAAATACGGCGTTGTTACGAAATTTTCAACCCTTCGAGCGAAAATGACGAAGGCCGACAATGCCGTATAAGGTTACAATACGGTGAGTA
>Ga0210006_1001218_pt1 | contig 18038 bp, 16 predicted proteins | sample CryGey02umfilter_2_FD_185452 | JGI IMG/M metagenome (GOLD analysis project Ga0210006, IMG submission 185452) | Groundwater microbial communities from aquifer in Utah, USA - Crystal Geyser 4/10/14 0.2 um filter (SPAdes) (version 3) | ecosystem: Environmental > Aquatic > Deep subsurface >... | reverse complement strand
AATCCCGATTTAGTAATACCCAAATTTGGGTTATTGAAAATAGCTAAATTTGTTGGTATTACTTATATCGTAGAAAATTCATGAATTTTCTGGGTTAATACTTAGAAGTGCCTAAAGTTAGGAGGTTCTCTGTGTCCTCTGAGCCTCTGTGGTTATTTAAAGATTAAAATTATGCAAGCTAAATTAGGCAATAAAGTGAAATTTATAAACGAAGCTCTCTCTGGAGTTATTACTAAAATAATTTCTGACAAAGTTGTTGAGGTTCATGATAGTCATGGGTTTATCCAACAAGTTGCTCTGACTGATGTTGTTGTAATTAATGAAAATGAGCATGCTGTTTACACCTTTGATAAACCTTCTTTTACGGATGAAGATGATTTAAGAAAAAAATCATTTTTATCAAAATCAACCTTATTGGAAAAATATAAAAAAAGTAATAAATTCAAGTATGAAAATACCATTGAAGTTGATTTGCACTTAGAAGAATTGGTTGAATTTCCAACTCGATTAGAAGATTGGCAAAAATTATATACGCAACTTCAGCATGTAAAAAAATGCATAGAAGCAGCCCAAAATGAAAAAATTTCTCGCATCATATTCATTCATGGAAAAGGAACTGGAGTTCTTAAAACTGAATTAAGAAATTTAGTGAGTAATACCTACGAACTTTCTTATTGTGATGCTAATTATAGAGAATACCACACAGGTGCAACAGAGGTTATTATAAAGTAATTATTTTATAATCAGCTTTTTACTGTAAATGCTGTTTTCAGAACTAGCCACAATGATATAAATCCCTTTAGGAATAGATTCATCAATAGGTACACCAATAAATTCTTGATTTTCAATGGTTATAAACGCTTTTGAATAAAATTCTTCTCCTTGTAAATCTCTTACTACTACCAAAATTTCTTCATCTGCAGCAAAAGAAGTAGTTACATTTAGTGTCTCATTTTGCAATACAGGATTGGGATATAACGAAAATTCAAACGTATGGTTTTTTGTAAACCGCACAGGTACTACATTAAAATATTCAAACTGTCCATCAAAATCGGTTTGTTTTAAACGGTAGTAGGAAATGCCTTCCAACGGATTAAAATCGGTTTCCATGTAAGACAGAAATTGGTTACTATTTCCAGCACCATTAACAATTAATAGCTCTTCCCAATTTTTAGCATCAAAACTTCTTTCCATAGTGAAAAAATCATTATTAATTTCTGAGGATGTAATCCATGTAAGTTGAACAGTATTGTCTTTCACAACAGCTTCAAATGAAACTAAAGTGATTGGCAAAGGGGCTGCACCAAAATTAAGAGGTCCAGTTTGAGTACCATCTGATGCTTTCCATACAGTAGTACCACCTTTAGAAATGTTATTACTATTTCCACCACCACCACCTGAAGCGGTTATTTGTCCCCCTGAATTTATTTGAATGTAAGAATTATCTGGAAGTTTTAATTTAGGTCCATTGTTAGGGAAGTCTAATGTACCATCAATATAAATATACATGGGACTACCACATCCAGAATAATCTTGTTGAGCTACAATGCTTACAGTATGCCCAGCACTGATAACAATAGTATCCCCACAACCAGGAACAGATGGCGAACCATTACAAAGCCATGTAAAAGGATTTCCCCAATTATCAGAAGACACACTAACACATGTGGCATTAATAAAGGAAAATTGAAAATAAATTAAAGTAAATATAATAAGTCTAACCATTTGTATTTAGGTAGTTTATGTTAAATAATATTTATAAAAGTAAATTTACCTATTTGCAATACGTAAATTTACTTAATATGGTTGCAAATTACACTTAATTTAAAACTGACTTATAAATTTAGTTAACTTTGAATTCTCCTTATGTTTCAAAATATGTTCATCGAAAAACTTAAAAACCTTCCCAAAAAACCAGGTGTTTATCAATATTTTAATAGTGATGGAGTGATAATTTATGTAGGAAAGGCCAAAAATTTAAAAAATAGAGTGGCTTCTTATTTTAATAAACAGCACGAAAACGGAAAAACTGCAATTTTAGTTAGACAAATTGCGGATATCAAAACCATAGTAGTAGGTTCAGAAATAGAAGCATTGTTGTTGGAGAACAACCTCATAAAAAAATACCAGCCTAAATACAACATTATGCTCAAGGATGATAAGACTTATCCTTGGATTTGTATCAAAAATGAACGCTTTCCCCGAGTATTTTCAACCCGAAATGTGGTGAAAGATGGTTCTACCTATTTTGGACCTTATGCTTCTGTGCGTATGATGAATACTATTTTGGAATTGATTCGGAGTTTGTATCCACTAAGAAATTGTAATTATAATTTATCACAAGAAAACATAGCTAACGATAAGTTTAAGGTGTGTTTGGAATATCATATAGGTAATTGTAAAGCCCCGTGTGTCAACAAACAAGAAGAAGAGGAATACAATCAAACCATAGAAGAAATTAAGGCAATTATCAAAGGAAATATTAATAGTGTGACAAAATTTCTAAAACCATTGATGAAATCTTATTCACAAAAATTGGAGTTTGAAAAAGCACAACTTATCAAAGATAAAATACAAATTTTAGAGCATTATCAAAGCAAATCGGTGGTAGTGAGTCCTACCATTCATGATGTGGATGTTTTTTCTATTGTTTCGGACGACAACTATGGCTTTGTCAATTATCTAAAAGTAATTAATGGAGCAATTATTCAGGGACATACCATCGAATTAAAAAAGAAATTAGATGAAACTGATGATGAATTGTTGCAAATAGGAATAGCTGAGTTGAGGTTGCGTTTTGATAGTCAGTCTAAAGAAGTAATAGTGCCTTTTAAACCTGATTTAGAGGACGATAACATAAAATTTACCGTTCCTCAGCGAGGTGACAAAAAACAATTATTGGAACTATCTGAACGTAATGCTAAATATTATCGTTTAGAAAGAAAAAAACAGCAAGCCAACGTAAATCCAACCAAGCATGCTGATAGAATTTTAGAAAAACTGCAAAAGGATTTGAGGATGAAGGAAAAGCCTATTCATATAGAGTGTTTTGATAATTCTAATATACAAGGAACAAATCCTGTGGCAGCTTGTGTGGTGTTTAAAGATGCCAAACCGAGTAAAAAAGATTACCGACATTTTAATATAAAAACAGTGGAAGGACCAGATGATTTTGCCTCTATGACAGAAGTGGTTTACAGAAGGTATAAACGATTGATGGAAGACAAGCAATCCTTACCACAACTCATAGTTATTGATGGCGGGAAGGGGCAGTTAAATGCAGCACTCAAGAGTTTGGAAGAGTTAGGTTTACGAGGGGAAATTACCATAATAGGAATAGCGAAACGGTTGGAAGAAATTTATTTTCCTAATGATTCGGTGCCGTTGTATTTAAACAAAACTTCGGAATCTTTGAAGCTGATACAGTATTTAAGAGATGAAGCCCACCGCTTTGGAATAACCCACCACCGCAACAAACGCTCTAAAGCAGCCATAAAATCAGAATTAGCTGAAATAGAAAGTATTGGTTACAAAACAGCCCAGCAATTGTTGTGGAAATTCAAATCAGTAGCCAACATTAAAAAAGCCTCTTTGCAAGAGCTAGAACAAGTCATTAGCAACAAAAGAGCGAAAGTGGTTTTTGATTATTTTAATGCTAACTCTCCTAAATTAAATTAATTATTATATTTGTTGAGGATAGGAAGGAAATAGATACGCAATGCTTTTGTGGGGTTGGGGATATATAAATATATTAACTATTGTTTTAAAATGAAATTAATGCTACGACAAATAATCGGATTTTTGTTTACACTATTATTAATTTGGAGTTGTAATTCAGGCAATAATCAAGAGAAAAAAGAAATCACAGAGGCACAAGTCGATTCCTTACAAAGAATCGAATGTGATAATATGCTTATAGAATTAAGTAAAGTAGAGGCAGACACCTTCGGGGAAGTGAAATCTATTCCTTCTGATTTTGAAGGATGTCTAAGGCAGTTGGACTCATTGACTAGTAACGAAATGAAAGAATGGATAAAATGTTTGCCTGACGGAGAATTCAGTAGATATGTTCATCATGGTTTTGGAATGTATCTTAGAAATAATTGGGGATTGTGGGGTGATACAAAACTTGCAAAAAATTTATATGAGATGGGTATATTACATCCAGATGACATGACGGGTATTATATTGGATAGTTACCAAAGAAGAATTAAAGGCGAAGATATACGATTACAAGAACAACTAAAATATTTTCAAGATTATTGGCGTAAAAATGGAATGCCCGTAGATTCCATTTTACAAAAGTTAAATAAACAAGAAAAATAATACTTCTACCCACTCGCTCGGCTGTGCCGAGTGAGTAATATTTTTACTACCTTTGGTAGTGCTATGTCGGAAAAAAGAAAAGCAAATACTGAATATCCTTATTTTATAACTTTTACAGTTGTTGGGTGGATTGATGTATTTACAAGACATCGGTATTGCGAAATTATTCTTGAAAGTTTGGAATTTTGTAGGAAAAATAAACAACTTGAAGTATTTGCCTTTGTAATTATGAGTAATCATATTCATTTGATTGCAAGACAACAAGATGGGAAATTAAATGAGGTAATTAGAGATTTTAAAAGTTTTACAGCTAAGAAAATTATCAACGAAATTGAAACAAATCCTCAAGAAAGTAGAAAAGATTGGTTGTTACACCTTTTTAAATATCATGCAAAATATAGCAGACAAAATAAAACGTATCAGTTTTGGCAAAAAACTAGTCATCCAACGGAATTGTATAATAATGAAATCTTCGACCAAAAGGTAGAATATATCCACAATAATCCAGTTAAAAATGGGTGTGTAACCAATGCCGAAAGTTATACGTTTAGTAGTGCAAATCCTGAAAGTAATTTTAAAGTTGATGAATGGTGATGTTGTTAAAAACAACAGTAATATTAATCACTCGGCACAGCCGAGCGACTGGAGAGAACTGTATTAAATACCCTCAAAACCTACCTTTTTTGGTAAGCAATAATTTATACAGCATATCTCTAGCTCTAAAAAGTTGAGCTTTAACTGTTCCTAAGGGAAGTTCAGTAGTTTCGGCAATTTCCTCATAGGAGAGTTCTCTAAAATAACGTAATACAATCAATTCTTTGTAACGAGGTTTAAGTTGGTCAACAATTTCTCGCATTATTCTGATTTTTTGTTTTCGAATAATACGCTCCTCAGGGTCGAGGCTAGATTCTTTGATATCAAAATTAGATTGATTGCCTTCATCATCTTCAAAACCTTTGTCTATAGAAAAAGTAATCATCTTTTTTTTTCGGATAAAATCAATGCAGTTGTTGGTGGCAATTCTAAAAAGCCATGTGCTGAACGCAAAATCAGGCGTATATTGATGCAAACGATTAAACGCTTTTCCAAAAGCTTCAATGGTTAAATCATCAGCGTCATCTTGATTTTTCACCATTTTCAGCATCATAAAAAAAATGGAGTCTTTGTATTTATATAACAATTCTGCATATGCTTTTTCATCTTGAAAATCTCTTGCTCTTAGTACTAATTCAAAATCAATCAGTGCTTTTGGAGATAAATGATTGCCTAGTTCCATTTTATTTTTTTAATTATAAATGTTGAAATTACTAAAAAAGGATTAAATAAAATAAAAAAGATTTCAAAAAGTGGTGAAAATAATATCAAGTCTAAACTACCAATTTTTTTTGCAGATAGCCTAAAAATAATAAGTTGAGTGATAAGTCGTATAAGAAAAAGGCTAATAATTAGATAGATAGTAGGAGGATGAAAAAGCAAAATAAAAAATAATCCTATAAAAATAGTTTGAGAAAAAATAATGCTTCCGAGTAGGGCTTGGTGTTGAATTTTATAGTGAGAACCACTTAAAAAATGCCTTCTTTTTTGACGAATCCAACTTTTGTAGGTGGTTTTTGGAACAGAAATCGTATGGGCTTCTTCGTCTATGCAAATTTGTGTGTTTTGGTTTGTAGCTACTTCGTTTATAAATAAATCATCATCGCCCGAAAGTATATGTAAATGTGATGAAAATCCTTTGTTATTAAAAAATAAATCTGAATGATAAGCCAAATTTCTGCCAACTCCCATGTATGGAATTTTTACTTGAGCAAAAGAAAGATAATGCATTGCCGTAAAAAAAGTTTCAAAACGTATGAGCATATTTAATAATCCAGGTTGTTTTTCATAATTTCCAACACCCAACATAATTTTTTTGTTTTCAGCATAGCAACTCATTTTGGCTAACCAATTCAATGATGCAGGTTTGCAATCTGCATCTGTAAGTAAAACCAAAGGATATTTTGCGGCTTTCATCCCCAATGTAAGGGCAAATTTTTTATTACCATAAAAACGATCGCTATCAGGTACGGTTACAATTTTTAAATTTTTGTGTTGTAAGGTAAATGCTTTCAACACATCTTGCGTATCGTCAACAGAGCTGTCATTGACAACAATCACCTCAAATTCAGGATAATTTTGTTTTAATACTAATGGCAAGAAGTTTAGTAAATTTTCTCTTTCATTTTTAGCACAAACGATTATTGAAATGGGTGTTTGCTCTTTCTGAATGGATTGTATTGATTTGTAGAAAGCAATGCGGGAAAAGAAAAAGAAAATAATGAAAAGTTGAGTAATAAAAGCAACTACATAACATAGAACTAAGTAATCCCATAATGATGAGGGGGGTATAAACGAAAAATTGTTATTAATAAGTTCTTCCATATTTTATTCGCAAATTTCAAAAGTAAGATGTATCTCCATTCTAAATAATTATCTTTGGCGAAGTTTTTAGCTAAAGATAGTTAATAAAGTAGGAAACAGATGAAATTCAAATTAGAAAAAAAAGATTTACAATCAAAAGCAAGAGCAGGAGAAATTATAACCGAACATGGCGTAATTAAAACACCTATTTTTATGCCTGTAGGAACAGCCGGAACAGTAAAAGGAGTGCATCAACACGAACTAAATTCAGACACAAAAGCACAAATTATTTTAGGAAATACCTATCATTTATATTTAAGACCAAAGTTAGAAATAATTCAACAAGCAGGAGGGTTGCATCAGTTTATGAATTGGGATAAACCTATTCTTACTGATAGTGGAGGATATCAAGTTTATTCACTTTCGGCTCGTAGAAAAATAAAAGAAGAAGGGGCAACATTTGCTTCACATATTGATGGTTCAAAGCATTTGTTTACTCCAGAAAATGTAATGGACATTCAGCGAACCATTGGTGCTGATATCATTATGGCTTTTGACGAGTGCACCCCTTATCCTTGTGATTATAAATATGCTAAAAATTCTATGCATCTTACACATAGATGGCTAAAACGATGTTGTGAACGGTTTGATGAAACGGAGCCTCATTATGGATACAATCAAGCATTATTTCCTATTGTTCAGGGAAGTGTGTATAAGGATTTAAGAAAACAATCTGCAGAAAAAATTGCTTCTTTTGAAAGAGAGGGCAACGCTATTGGTGGTCTTTCCGTTGGAGAACCTGATGATGAAATGTATGAGATGTGTGATATCGTAACTGCTATTCTCCCAGAAGATAAACCTCGTTATTTGATGGGCGTTGGTACTCCAATTAATTTATTGGAAAACATTGCATTAGGAATAGATATGTTTGATTGCGTTATGCCTACACGAAATGCTAGAAATGGGATGTTATTCACTAAAAATGGTTTCATCAATATCAAAAATAAAAAATGGGAAGCAGACTTTTCACCTCTTGATGCTGAAGGAACAAGCCATGTTGATAGCTTTTATTCTAAAGCCTATCTTCGTCATTTAATTATATCGAAAGAAATTTTGGGAGCACAAATTGCTACCTTACACAATTTAAGTTTTTATCTTTGGTTAGTAAACGAAGCTCGTGAACACATTTTGTTAGGTGATTTTACAACGTGGAAAAATAAAATGGTGAAGCAATTAGCTGCTAGACTTTAATAAAAATTAAGAAAAATAATTTTGAGCTTTTGAAAAAATTAGACTACTATATCATAAAAAAATTTTTAGGAACCTTTTTTTTTACTATCCTTCTTATAATACCCGTTATTATAATCTTTGATTTATCTGAAAAACTTCAGGATTTCATTGAGAAAAAAGCACCCGTTTCTGGTATTTTATTTGATTATTATATTAACTACGTGCCTTATTTAGTAAATCAATTAAGCCCATTATTTATTTTCATCTCAGTAATATTTTTTACTTCAAAAATGGCAAGTAATTCTGAAATTATTGCCATTCTATCCAGTGGAATTAGTTTTAACAGATTACTCCGTCCTTATTTTATCGCATCCATAATACTAACCATTTTCACATTTTATTTGAATAATTTTTTAATTCCCGATTCCAATAAGAAGCGGTTGGCTTTCGAAGAAATTTATTATAGAAATACGTTTAGAAATTTTGATAGAGATATTCACATGCAAATTAGTAAAACAACTTATATTTATATGGCAAGTTTTAATGCTGAAATGAATGTAGGAATGAATTTTTCAATCGAAAACTTTGACGATAATGGCGAGCTTAATTATAAATTACTTGCAGATAATGTTATTTGGGATAGTATTTCTCAGAAATGGACTATTAATAACTATTATGAAAGACACATAAAGGGGTTAGATGAAATTGTTACATCGGGTTTGCGAAAAGATACTGTAATTAATTTAAAACCAGATGAATTCAAACGTAGAAACAGTTTTGTTCAAACGATGGACTTATTTAAATTAAATGAATTTATTGAAGAAGCTCAATTCAAAGGTTCTGAAAAAATATCAACATATTTAGTTGAACGACAAACACGTTTGGCCTATCCCTTTGCAACATTTATTCTTACTATTATTGGGGTATCTGTTTCGAGCAGAAAAGTAAGAGGAGGAATAGGGATGCACATTGGAGTAGGTTTGTTAATTAGTGCAGCTTACATTTTATTTATGCAAATCTTCACATCCTTTGCTTTAACTTCTGGAGCATCTATTTTTATTGCAGTTTGGACACCTAATATTCTTTTTGCAGCATTAGCAATTTATTTACTAAGGATAGCTCCTAAATAATTCTATATCTTTCTATTCGATGATAATCATTTTTTGTGTTTTATCTAACATACCTTCAATTAACACATTTACAAAATAAATTCCTTTGCTAAGTTTTAATTCAGAAAAGGGTAAGGGGATGGTATTATTGCCTTTTACACTTTTTCCTGAGTAAGCATGTTTTGCTTTTTTACCATTAACATCATAAAACACGATATCTACATTACGTGATATGGAAGTGTAAAACTCTAATGTAATCAATTCATGAGAAGGGTTTGGAAATAGTTTAAAATTAAAATGTATTTCGGGTCTTATATACCGTAAACTATCTTGGTATTCTACTTGATAAATTCCTAGGGTATTTGTAATTTTTAGGAAAGGTACACCTGATTTCTCAGCCAACCATTTGTATTCAATTTGTGGAGGTCGAGGAACACTAAAACCAATATTCCATGAGGCTATATAAAAAGTATCAACAATATTAAGAATAGATTTTATTCGTAAACATTCGGTAGTACCAGCAGGAGTAATTATGCTACCCCAGCCATCAACGGTGTCTATTCGTTCTTGCGATTGTCCATAATCTCCATAAGTAGGAATGCTAATTAAAAATTCAGAATTGGAAATGTTGTTGTCGTTATAATTTAATGGAAAAATATATTCTACATCAACAGGTGATCTTCTTGTTGGAGTAGGAATGTTATTTATATTGGCAGCGAATCCAACATTGGCATATTGAGTAGGGGAGTTTTTATAAAAATTATATACATCAGTAATCGCTACTATTTGAATATTTATATTTTGTCCCTTCACACCATAATCTGCCTTGTGGTTGGGGAATATAAAACTGTTGTTAAAAAAATATTGAAAGATTATAGGTAAGGAAGAAACCACAACTAAAGTATCAGCTCTTTGCGTTTCAGCTTGTAATTGTGAATAGTCCCACAAATAATTAGTTCCAGTTAAAGCAGGGTCATTTCCTTGTAAATCAGAGGTGATATTTATTTTATAAATATCATTAACAATAGGCATATCATTGTCAGTTATGGTTATTTGTGCATTACCAGTAATGGTCATTACCGTTAATATTAATAAAAGGTTGATCTTTTTCATGGAAAAAAATATAAATTGATTACTCAATTAAATAAATCTAGCCTACTAGGTTATTTAGTTTCATTATCATCTAGCAATAATTAGTTTTTCAGTTTTTGTGTGATTATTAATTCTCATTTCTAAAAAGTAAATACCATTACTAAACTCAGATAGAGATAAAAAAATATGGTTGTTACCTTTTTCAATATTCCCATTATAAATCTGTTTAACAATTTTACCATTTATATCTTTTAAATTGATGGTGATTTGTTCTTTCTTTAGAGATTGAAAATCAATAAGAATTGATTCTTTTGCTGGATTAGGAAATGCCTTAAAATGATATATAGGCAAAATATTATCATTAATGCCTACCATTAAATTGTCCTGATATTCTATTTGAGAACCTCCAACAGCAGTTGTTATTTTCAATACAGGAACTCCAGAACCAATAGCTACCCATTTATATTCGATTTGTTGAGGTCTCGGAAAACTTAATCCTATTCCAAACTGAGAGGTGTAAAGCGTATCCGTAATGTTTAAAATAGATTTTACTCTTAAGCAATTGAAAGTTCCTAAAGGAGTAATCACACTTCCCCAGCCATCAACAGTGTCAATACGCTCTTGAGATTGACCATAATCGCCAATTGTTGGTATGGAAACTAAAAATTCAGAATAAGAAATATTATTATTGTTGTAGTTGAGCGGGAAAACATATTGAACATCAACAGGAATTCTTCTTGTTGATGATGGAACGCCATTAATGTTAGCTCCAAAACCAACATTGGCATATTGAGAAGTAGCGTTTTTATAAAAATCAAACAAATCAGTCATTGAAACCACTTGAAAATTTATATCATTTCCTTTTATTGCGTAACTTGCCTTATGTGTTGGATAAAGCAAAATGTTATTGAAGTAAAATTGATAAGCAAAAGGTGTTGAGGTTACAGTAACAAATGTATCAGACCGTTGAATGTTAGCTTGTAATTGCGAATAATCCCATAAATAATTTGTCCCCGTCAATACTGGGTCATTTCCTTGTAAATTAGTGGTAATACTCATGTGGTAAATATCATTTGCCGAAGGCATATCATTGTTACTAATTGTAATTTGTGCAACTAAATTAACGGTAATAAATAATGATAAAATTAGAAAGTAGCTTCTTTTCATGGTTAAATAAATTTAGTAATATTTAAATTGTAGAATAGTAAAAGTATAAAAAAAAACCGATTATAATTAAATAATCGGTTTTTTATCTGTGGAGTCGGAGGGATTCGAACCCTCGTCCAAACAAGGAATCAATACGCTTTCTTCATGTTTAGTCTTTAATTAATTGTTAGGTATAAAACAGGCTAAAGACAGCCAATTATAAACTTAAGCTTCTTGTGTTTTGCCAGTAAATCGAAGCGTTTTACTTAGCTAGTTCAAAATTTTGAAACCTCGAATACAACAATTAATGAACAGAACTGTTGAGAGATTAATGGTGCTTACCCTCTAAGAGTAAGTATTAAGTATAATCCGACTTGGTCGAGATTACGCAGCCATTGCATAGTTATTTTCGCCAGTTAGCGATTCGAGAGCCGATATTTACGAGCCAACTCACAATGCTCGACATGCTTACATATCCATTCATCTTGCTGTCAAAACCAAAAACGACCCCAAAATGTTATCAAAGAACTTTAACAAAGTTACTTAATTTTGATTCAACTTGTTGTTAATTCGTTAATATTTTATGGTAGATTTTAGTTACATTTGCACCTTTGTAAAATGGTATAATATGAAGATTGGAATTTTAAAAGAAGGAAAAACACCACCAGATGAACGGGTTCCTTTGTCTCCCTCTCAATGTAAAGAAATTATTGAACATTTTCCACCCATTTCATTGGTCGTTCAATCAAGTAATGTGAGAAGATTTAAAGATGAAGAATTTACCAATTTAGGCGTTGAGGTGGTTAATGATTTGACTGATTGCGATGTGCTTATGGGCGTGAAAGAAGTTCCTGTTAACGATTTAATTCCAAATAAAACCTATTTATATTTCTCTCATACAATTAAAAAACAAGTATATAATCGAAATTTATTAATTGAAATGATTAATAAAAAAATTCGTATGGTTGATTATGAAGCATTAACCAATGTATCAGGCGTTAGACTAATAGGTTTTGGAAAATATGCTGGAATAGTTGGATGTTACAATACTTTTTATGCTTTTGGAAAACGAACTAAGTTGTTTGAACTTAAACGAGCCTATTTATGTGCTGATAGAAATGAAATGGAACAAGAACTTTCCAATATTGCATTACCAACAAATTTTAAACTTTTGATTACGGGTGACGGTAGAGTATCTAGTGGGATTATTGAAGTTTTAACTAAGTTAAATATTCAACATGTAAGTGCAGACGATTTTTTGAAGAGAAATTTTGATAAACCTGTTTTCACTCAATTATCTGTTCTTGATTACAACAAACGTAAAGATGGAAAGCCTTTTTCTAAGAAAGATTTTTATGAAAGACCTCAAGAATTTGAATCTAATTTTTTGCCATTTGCTCTGGTAGCCGATATGTATATAACTGGTCATTTTTGGGATAACAAAGCTCCTTTTATTTTTTCAAGAAATGATGCCAAATTACCCAACTTTAAAATAAAAGTTATAGGAGATATTAGTTGTGATATTAACGGACCAATTGCATCTACCCTTCGCCCATCAACCATTAATAAACCTTTGTATGGATATAACCCTATCACTGAAAAAGAAGTTGCTTTTGATGATGTTGATGCAATTACAGTTATGGCTGTTGATAATTTACCTTGTGAATTGCCAAAAGATGCCTCGACCGATTTTGGTAGAGAATTTATTGATAAAGTACTACCTCATTTAATCAATGATAAGGAAGATGTAATTAAACGAGCAACTATATGCGAAAACGGTGATTTAACTTCTAGATATGAATACTTGAGGGATTTTGTGAAAGAAGAAAGTCCAGTAAATTTTAAATAACAAATAGTCAATGGTCAATGGTCAATAGTCAATAGTCAATAGTCAATGGTCAATGGTCAATAGTCAATGGTCAATGGTCAATGGTCAATGGTCAATGGTCAATGGTCAATCGTAATTCGTAAATCGTAAATCATTTTCGTTTTATTTTCCATTTTCCAATCAATCGTTTAATTAAATAAGCAACATATTGGGTTTTAATATGAACTTCAGCATCAAATTTTGTTTCCATAGGGATACGTTGAAGATTCGTTTTAACACTATCTTCTTTTAAACCAGCACTTCCAAAGGTTAAATCTATTTTATTTGCTATCGCATCAAAAAAGGATTTTTTCACTTTATCGTCAGTAAATGGAAAAGAAAACACGTTGTAATCAAGTTTAAATTGAGCGGAAATCACCTCTAAACTTGACAAAGTTTGCTCTAGTTGTTCTTCCAAAGTCAGCTCACTATACAAAGGGTGGTTTTTGCTATGGGCACCAAAAGTAAATCCTTGATTAATTAACTCTTGAATTTGAACACTTGTTAAATAAGGCTGGTGAGTGGTTAAATAATCTTCCCAACGAATATCAAAAATTTTTGCTAATTCATCCAATTCATTTTCTTGATGGTAAGAAAAATCCAAAACATTATCAGCAGTTAATTCATCAGCTAGAATGCTTGCTTTATATCTAAAAAACAATGCTTTATTATCAATAAAATTACTATTTAGAAAAACCGTAGCAGGAATTTTTTTTTCAAGCAAAATAGGAGCAACTACATGGTAAAATTCACTTAAGCCATCATCAAAAGTAAGGTGGAAACAGTTTTTCCGAAGAGGAAGATTGTTTTTTTTTATTTCGATAAGTTCTTTTAAAGAAATTGGTTCAAAGTGTTTTAAAAGATAATCTAAATCATTACGAAAGTATGAAATGGATTTATGTGGATATAAATTAGCAATATGAGTCGGGTTGTTGTCACTAACAATATGATAAAAGGGTAGAATTAGTTTTTTTCCACTTAAACGGATAAGTTGTTTATGTGAAAACAAAAAAGCACCTAGTTGAGCAATATTTAAAATAAATTTTTTAATAACGTAATAATTTTAGAACTGTGTTGTTGGTTTTACTTATTTCAAAGTAAGGAACTTGCTTGCCTCCAAAATTAGTGAAATAACGGTGTACATTTTCAACCATTGAGCCCTCGAAATTAAATTTTTGACTATTTAAAAGAGCGGTTCTTTTAATAGCTTCCCAAAGTAATAAAGAAATTGCTCCAGAGGTTTTAAATTTTGTGTTACTCGCACCTTGAAGGTAATATGCACTTTCTGCATCCCAAACATAAAAAATAGCTGCATGAATGGTGTTCTCTTTATCTTTAGCTAAAAGTATTTTTCCTGTTTCTTTGTTAGAAAAATAACTATAGATTGTTTCTAAAGTTTTTAATGAAATAGGATAAGTTGAGTTGTTTTTCTCTTTATAAACCAACGCTTTTAACTGGTATAAATCTGAAATAGAGGTTGCTTCTTCAGTAAAAAGTTCTTTTTCTGCTTTTTGAATTTCTCTTCTTGTGTTATTGTGGAAATTGGCATAAATTTCATTTATAGGCAAATTTGTGTCGAGTATAAATGTATAACGAGTATTTTGCTGATAACCTTTCCAAAAAAATGGTAACCAATTAGTGAAAGTTGGATGAAATTGTTGCCTAAAAAGAGCAACATCAGGAAGTTGTTCAATTATTTTTGAAATAACTTCTTTCTCAAAGCCTATTTTGGTGTTGTATTTTTGATTTGCAGGATAATTTATCCAAATACCTTGATAAGGTAATAGAAATTCAGGTCTTATTACTTTAAACCCCTTGTTTCTATGAATAATAAAAGGCATTATACCCATTACAACTCCACCTTTTTCAACTAAAATAACATCCCAGTTATTGCCATAAATGGTTTGATAATACGCATAGTCGAAAAAATAAGGAAGATTTTTGTTGTCAGAACAATATTGGTTAAATAATTCTTTATCATTCATTTTTTTACGCTATAATTCAGTGCTTTAAGTAAGGATGAATTGGTTTTACTAATATCAAAATAAGGTGTTTGTATTCCTCCATAAGACCTAAAAAATGTTTCTATAGTTTCAATAATACCACCATTAAAATTAAATGTTTTTGTGTTTGTTGAAGCTCTTTTAATTGCTTCCCAATACAGTAAATTCATTGAGCTTTCATTTTTATATTTATCATCTGTTACACCAATTAAACAATAAGCAGAAAGTTCGTCCCAAACATAAAAAAACATAGAATGTACATTGTTTTGTTGGTCTTTTGCAATTAAAAGTTCTCCACAATTATTTTTTTTGCAGTAATTGTATAATTGTAATAGTTTATTTTTATCAATAGGGGAAGAAGTATTTTTCCTTCTAGCAGTCTCTAATTTCATCTCAAAAGCTAATTCAATATTGTCAGAGGGTTCAATGGATATGTTTTTTTCTGCTTTTCGGATATGGCGTCTAATGTTTTTTTGGAAGTTTTCAAAAACAACATCCAAATTAGAAATATCTTTTATAATATAGGTGTAACGAGTGGTTTGACGATAGTCTTTCCAATAAAGAGGTAACCAATTAGTAAAACTAGGATGAAATTGTTGATTAAAAAAAGCAACTTTTGGAAGTTGGTTAATGATGTTAGTAATTACCTCTTTTTCAAAACTTATTTTTGTTGCATTTTTTTGATTATCAGGATAACTAATCCAAATACCTTGATAGGGAAATAATAATTCAGGATTAATTTTTTTAAATCCAAATTTACTTCTTAAAACAAAAGGCATAACACCAACAATATTTTCGCCTCTACAATCAAGAATAACATCCCAATTATCTCCAAAAAGTGTCTGATAATAGGCATATCTATAGAATAAAGGAATAGAATTATTACCTTCACACCATATTTCATATTTTTCTTTATTGGAGTTCATTAAACCTTTAAATTTAAATCAAAATTACCTTTTTAAATAAAAAGACAATCTATAAAAGTTAATTTAATAATTTTGCCCCTCAATTAAAAATTGAAAGAGGAAGACTTTACAAACTGATATATTATATAATGAGAGAAATACAATTTAGAGAAGCCTTAAATGAGGCAATGTGCGAGGAAATGAGAAAGGATGAAACAATCTTTTTAATTGGAGAAGAAGTGGCTGAATATAATGGAGCATATAAAGTAAGTAAAGGAATGTTGGACGAATTTGGTGCTAAAAGAGTCATAGACACTCCAATTGCCGAAAATGGATTTACTGGTATTGCTGTTGGTGCAGCTATGAATGGATTAAGACCCATCGTTGAATATATGACTTGGAATTTTTCATTGGTAGCTATTGATCAAATTGTGAACAATGCCGCAAAAATGTATAACATGTCGGGTGGACAATTAAATATTCCTATTGTTTTTAGAGGAGGGACAGGGTCTGCGGGTCAATTAGGAGCAACACACTCTCAGGATTTTGCTAATTGGTATGCTAACTGTCCTGGATTAAAAGTGGTTGTTCCCTCAAATCCAGCTGATGCCAAAGGATTGCTAAAAGCAGCTATTAGAGATAACGACCCTGTAATCTTTATGGAATCGGAACAAATGTATGGCGATAAAGGATTAGTTCCAGATGGCGAATACATTATACCAATAGGTGTTGCAGATGTTGTAAAACAAGGGACAGATGTTACTATAGCGGGATTTGGGAAAATGATGAAATTAGTGAAAACTGCAGCAGAAGAATTAGCAAAAGAAGGCATCAATGCAGAAGTTATTGACTTACGAACTGTTCGTCCTATTGATTACGACACTATTATTAATTCTGTAAAAAAAACCAACCGCTTGGTTTGTGTTGAAGAATCGTGGCCGTTGGGTTGTATTGCTTCCGAAATTGCCTTTAAAATTCAAAAAGATGCTTTCGATTATTTAGATGCTCCAGTAATTAGGGTTACTGGTGCTGATGTTCCAATGAGTTTTTCTCCACCATTAATTGAAGCTTATTTGCCAAATGTAGATAAAATCATCAAAGCGGTTAAACAGGTAATGTATAAATAAGTAGTTAGGTGTTAGATGTTAGTAGTTTCACACCCACACACCCACACATTTCCACATTATTACATTATTACATTTTCACATTAAATATTATTTATATACTTTTGTCGTCCTAAAAAAAAATAGTTAAAAATTAATAATAAAAAGATATGGGTTCAATGATGATTTACGTGCCAATTGTAATGGCGTTAATAGGGTTAGCTTTCATGGCTGCCAAAAGAGCATGGGTATTAAAACAAGATGCTGGCGATGGTAAAATGAAAGAAATTTCAGATTACATTTATGAAGGAGCATTAGCTTTCCTTAAAGCTGAATATAGATTATTAACTTTCTTCGTTATTGGAGCAAGTATAGTTTTGGCAGGTATTTCTTTTTTAGTTCCAACTACACATATATTAATAGTAGTTGCTTTTATTTTTGGAGCATTCTTTTCTGCATTGGCAGGAAATATGGGAATGAAAATAGCTACAAAAACTAATGTAAGAACAACACAAGCTGCTCGTACAAGTTTACCACAAGCATTAAAAGTTTCTTTTGGTGGCGGTACTGTTATGGGATTAGGTGTCGCAGGTTTAGCTGTTTTAGGATTAACGGCTTTCTTTATTTTCTTTTTTCATTATTTTATGAATGGAGTATGGGAATCAGCTATGTTTGATGGTGTGATGAAAACTCCATCTGAATTAATGACTATTGTTTTAGAAACCTTAGCAGGATTTTCATTAGGAGCTGAATCAATTGCTTTGTTTGCAAGAGTTGGTGGTGGTATTTATACCAAAGCTGCTGACGTTGGAGCTGATTTAGTAGGAAAAGTTGAAGCAGGTATTCCTGAGGATGATCCT
>Ga0210006_1001216_pt1 | contig 18051 bp, 18 predicted proteins | sample CryGey02umfilter_2_FD_185452 | JGI IMG/M metagenome (GOLD analysis project Ga0210006, IMG submission 185452) | Groundwater microbial communities from aquifer in Utah, USA - Crystal Geyser 4/10/14 0.2 um filter (SPAdes) (version 3) | ecosystem: Environmental > Aquatic > Deep subsurface >... | reverse complement strand
TAATGCACTCGATTTTGATGGAAGTACGGATTATTTGGCGCAGACACCAGTTGAAGAATACGACGAAAGTCATACGGATGTCGATGTTGGAATTTGGTACGATACCAGCTCAAAGCGTCATGCTCAAGGGATACAAGTTCCATCAACAACGTCCGTTGGAACGGTTCGATTATGGATGAAAAAAGTTGGAAGCCCTACAAATTACTTGCGGGTTGAGTTGCAAACTGATTCGAGTGGGACTCCTTCAAATACTCCTGTTACAAATGGAACCTCGACTTGTATCGCTCAATCAACATTATCAACATCAAGTAGTTGGGTAGGTTTTAAGTTTGCGACTGCTCCAAGTTTGAGTGCGAGTACACAGTATCATATTGTTGCGAAGGCATTTACAGATAGTGGCTGTACGACTGAGCAAAGTAGCTTTAATCAGACAAATTACACGAGGTGGGGGCTTGATCAATCGGGTATTACCTATACAGATGGTCTAAGGTCTTCGTATGGCACATCGTGGACGTCCGTTGCAGATCAAGCTTTTGCTTTTGAAATCTACAACAACAACTTCGACATCACCGGCAATTTGACCGTTGGTGCGTGGGTGAAGACGAGTTCCTGGATAGAAGAAAAAAAGGTTATAGCAAAATGGCCAAGTTCTGGCAATGATAGAGGATATATTCTAGTTGCAGGTTCTAGTGGTACTGCAAGTAAACCAAGATTTATAGTCTACATAGGAGGAAACAGTCAAGCTGAAGCAAGTACTTCATTGGCTAATGACACCTGGCATTACTTGGTTGGTGTTTACAATGGAAGTTCTGTGAAACTTTACGTAAATGGAGTTGAGTCTGCTTCGACAAATACATCTGGTAGTATCAATAATTCCTCTATGCCACTTACAATTGGATCGGATGGTGCTGGAGGCGGAATCTGGAACGGCACCATCGATGAGCCATTTGTCACTGCCGAGGCTTTATCTGCTGATCAAATCAAGCATATGTATGATGTTGGCTATGCGGCGTTGCAATCAAGCGGGCAGGGGATCAATAAACTAAACGGCAGTAGCAATCAAGTTAACGCTGTAGCGGCTACTGGGTTATCAATTCGTACCGATTCTGTAGGGGCGATGCATGCGTCGCCCGGTATTCTGTATGCCGGTTCCGAAGGCGGGGGCGTATCCAAAATCGATTTATCGTCGGACACTCTCGTCAACGCATTTTCAACCGGTACCCCGTGGGTCATAAATCATGCAAACGTAAACGCGCTTACGCCTACAACTGGAGGCAACTTTGTCGCCGCGCTTGATTCCGGCGTATCCCGTTTGAACGACGTTTCTGGCAGGAGTGATTTGTCATCTACCTCCTATACGCACGTATCAGCGGTCTACGATAAGATAACCGGATATTATTATCTGTATGAGGGTGGAAAACTGGTGGCAAAAACAAACGTGGGCACATCGCACTCACCGGTAACCGACACAAATCCGTTTACTATTGGCGCCGCATCTGTATCTACTCTAGTCGCCCCTTCCATCCCTCTTTCTATAATCCAAAATCAAAAATCCATATTCTACTTTCACTTCTATGGAGGAATTAAAAATGTGAGCGTGCATTCATCGGCGCTTGACGCGCGCACCATTTCTTACGCCGCAAACAATAGCATCGATCCGGTGCTGCATTTGAGCTTTGACGAAGGGCAAGGCACAGTGGCACATAATGCTCAGTGGGAAAATGTTGGAACGACGACGAATCTGGTGACCAATCCGAGTTTTGAGACGGACTTAACTTCTTGGGTCACTGCCAATGGAGGCACGTGGACGCAAGATAGCACGTCTTCCGTTCAAGGCAATTATTCACTAAAGGGTGTGACTACAGATAATTTACAAGGTAAGGTTTTCGACCTAACTGGACTCACAGAAGGAACTGTCCTGAGTGTGTCTGCTTCTCTACGCGCTGAAAGTGGATCTGCCCGATTCTATGCATCTGATGGAGATTGGAGCAACGCAGTTATTTCATCTTTGCACACATCAAGTGATTGGGTCCGCTATACGATTAATAAAACGGTTCCTAGCAGTGGGGCAATCAAGATCGTGTTGTTGGGTAGTACTGGTGGGGGGACGCTATATTTTGACGGTGTCCAACTTACCCAAACCTCTTCCGCCACGCCTTACTGCGATGGGTCGCTTTTGGGCAATGGCTCATATAGTTGGAACGGTACGGCGCATGCATCAACATCTACCTGCACATATGGAACGGATGGTACGGTTCACGGCGCCACCTGGCAAAAAGATGGTGCAAAAAATGGAAGCTTGAGTTTTGATGGGACGAATGATTATGTAAGTGTTCCGAATCAAGAATCGATAGATATTTCAGGTGATATAACTTTGAGTGCATGGGTGAAACGAGACAGTGGTAGTCGTGAGGAAAGTATTATTGGAAAGTATGGGAACACTCCACGTGATGGTTATTTACTCTATATTACATCAGCAGATAAGGCTAGTTTTACCTTGGCAACGGCGGACACTGCTTATGGTGTAGCGAGCACAACGTCCATTTCTTCGGGAAATTGGTTCTATGTCACCGGGGTAAAACATGGAACGACAGCACGAGTGTATGTAAACGGGGTGTTAGAAAATTCAACAACAGTGGGGGCTAACCTTGATACATCAACATTAAGTTTGCTTATTGGCGATACTTCAAGTGGTGTTAATAATAAGTTTGACGGCTCTATCGACGAGGTGAAAATTTATCCATACGCCTTAACTACAACCGAGATCAAGAATTTGTTCAACGCTGGTGGTGGGTCTACTGCACTTGGGACTCCAAGTGGGCAGGATGATACTACGCCTGCACTTAGCTTTGGCGCAAGTAACGAATATTGCGTGCCGGGGAGTAGCGATCCGTGTGACGCTCCTGTTGCCGAGTGGAAGATGGATGAGAATCAGGGAAGTACGGTAAATGATACAAGTGGGAATAGTAACCATGGGGCGATTACAGGGGCGACGTGGAACGATGCAGGGTGCAAAGAGGGGAGTTGTTTAGGGGGCTTCGATGACACAAGTGGATATGTGGATGCGGGAAACGGCACGAGTCTAAATATTACCGATGCAATTACACTTGAGGCATGGTTTAAAAGTGGTAACACAACTTCTACAACCAATACTATTATTGGAAGGCTAAATTGGGCTGATTGGATTTGGCTAAACTACAATGGATCAACGCAATTAATCCAGGCAAATATTGAAGGTATTATTGGATACAACAGTTTTTACACAGGCGTACCTCTAAATGAGTGGAATCATGTCTCGGTTACTTATGATAAAACAGCTGGAGCAAATAATTTGAGGTTATATTTAAATGGCGTTTTGAAGACCAGCAACACGAGTACTTCAAGCATTTGATCTCCATCTGGCAATCTATTTATCGGTAAAGCTGGTACAAATGGGTACTACATGGACGGTCTCATCGATTCCGTCAAAATCTATAACTACGCCCGTACTCCTGCTCAGATTGCGTGGGATTACAACAAAGGCGCGCCTGTGGCTCATTATCAATTTGATGAGTGCGAAGGCTCCACAGCCTACGATGCAAGCGGTAACGGCAACAACGGCACAATCACCATAGGCGCAACAGGAACCCAAGCATCCGCCGGAAACTGCGAAAGTGGGGATACGGCTGATGCGTGGAATAACGGCGCGAGTGGCAAGTGGAATTCGAGCATGAGCTTTGATGGGGTGGATGATTATGTGAGTGTTACGGATCCAAGTGATGGGAGTTTGGACTTTGGAACATCAGATTTTAGTATTTCCACGTGGATTAAGATATCTGAGGTTAGTGGACATTTGATTCAAAAATACCAGGATAACAACATTAACTATGAGTTATATGTAAGTTCTAACGGTTCGGTGAATTTAAGAACTTGGACTGCCGGTACTTTGCGAGATTATGTATATTCAAATGCTAGTGTTATAACACAAGGTACTTGGTATCATGTTGTGGTTGTTGCCTCTAGAGGTACAGCGACAACAATGTATGTTGATGGAAAGAATGTGACGTCAACACAGGGTACAACAACTGTAGATCTCAGCAACAGTGGTGCTTTGAACATGATGTGGAATAAACTTGGTACAGATGATAAAACTTCCGGCCAGATAGACGACGTTAGAATCTACAACTACGCCCTCACGGCGGAGCAGGTGAAGAACTTGTACAACAATAATTCCGCAATACGGTTTGAATAACGGGCGTTATATGTATAACCCCCCCACACGCGGGTCGCCACAGTGGGCGACCCCTACGGGGTGGGTTTGTATCTGTAGGGGCGTGGTCGTGACCCGCCCGGTGTTTTTCGTAGGGGCGTATTGCATACGCTCGCATGTGTGGGGACCGTTGGGGGGCGGGTCGCCACAGTGGGCGACCCCTACGGGATGGGTTTGTATCTGTAGGGGCGTGGTCGTGACCCGCCCGGTATATCGTATAATGTTTGTGGTGGAGGACAATTTACCAAACAGAAAACATATACGTTTAGAAACGTGGGATTATTCCAACCCGTGGTGGTATTTTGTAACGATATGTACGGAACATATGCGGCATATGTTCGGAACGGTTTCCGTAGGGGTGGGGTCACCCCACCCGGTAATGGAATTAAACGATTTCGGCAATATCGTTAATAATTGGTGGTACGAAATCCCAAACCATTTCAATAATGTTACGTTGGATGAATGGCAAATAATGCCAAATCATGTTCATGGAATAATTCAAATAAATTCAAATCACGGGCGCGGAAACCACGCCCCTACTACATTGGGGCAAATTGTCGGATATTACAAATACCAGTCAACCAAACAGTTCAACGCGATTGTAGGGGCGGGGTCATCCCGCCCGAATCCCAAAATGTGGCAACGGGGGTATTATGACCGCGTAATCAGAAACGACCGTGAATTGGATAGGATTAGAACATATATTAGAACCAACCCCCAAAATTGGTTGGATGATGAATATTTTTAAATGATAGGACATACGGGTCGCCACAATGGGTTAATGGTTTCGTAGGGGCGGGGTTATCCCGCCCGTTATCTGCGGGCAAAAAAATGAAGCCCACGTCCTTGGTAGAACGTGGGCTTCGGTGTGGGTCTCCTATGCGGGAATCACTACGGGACCTAGATCAATGCAAGTCCCATAGAGATCATTCCAATCACCCCGCCTAGAAGGTGAGCAACGAGGAAGAGGAGGAACGTGTTTATGTCCTCCTCATTCTTTTGTTTATTGGCGCCGTGGATCATGATGCACGCCATGACCACCACGCTAAAGTAAAGACTTGTTAAGATGACGAAAAGGTCTTTACTCATCCAGGTGAGATAATGGCTATTGGGCTCTAGATAAGCGACCGCAATAGCTCCATAGATCACCCCAACCACGAGCAGAAAGGGCGATACGATTGCTCGGAACAGACTCGTCCCGTGGCTGACCGGGGTGTCATCATAAATCGATTTTGTCACAGTTTTCTCCTTTTAGTGATAGTTTTTTAGAATTCTTGCAGAATATATTTCCCTGCAAGAATTCCCAGGCCTGCGCCGCCGGCAAATGCAGTGCTCGCGATCGCGATGACGGCAAAATGCACAGTCTTAATAATTCCAAGGGCGGGCGCAAAAACTTCGCCCAAACCCTTGCCAGAAAGCATCCCCGCAATGTCGAAGATGCCGACGTCCAACAGCGCAGTATCCGTCGGGACTGCAAACCCGATGATCAGGTAGGCGACTTCCCACCCGATCCAGCATCCCAAGAGGAATGCCGAGATGGCAGCTAGCCATTTTGTTTCATTTGACATGTTTTTCCCTCCCTTTGGGCGTGGGTTTTGAATTTGAAAAGCGCGAATTGACTGCGACAACCATACCACACTTGTCCCATAGTGTCAAGTTAATCTTCATTACCTTGAGGCCAACACTGCCTCTAAAGCTGATAAAAAGATGGGATCCATAAGTACCATCAGCGTGGTGCTCAAAACTACCAGTAGAGCTGTTCCAACAGCAACAATGACCATTGTTTTTACACCCGAAAATTTTTGGTTTTCAATCGTGATGATTGCAATTGAGAACAGCACAATTGCAAGAAAAACAGTCATTACTGTTGCATAAAGGTACTCAATGTGGCTGGCGAGGCTTGTCATTCCCTCGACCGTGTACATCATATATACGGTCATTACACCTAGGAGAAAAAACAGCATTACTTCAATCAAAACTTGTATACGACTTCTTGCCATCGGCATGATTGGTTCCTTGTGTGAATATAATTTTTAAATTTGCGAACAATGCGAAAGGAGTAGATTGTACCATTTGGTCTGATAAAACAAGGTTGAGTTTGTTGTAAATAACATCGCAAGTAAAAGAAGATTGTAGTTTGTTTACAAACTACTCAGAATTGCTACTGCAATTCATGGTGCCGAGGGGGGGACTTGAACCCCCACGCTTTTTAGGGCACGGGATTTTGAGTCCCGCGTGTCTGCCAATTCCACCACCCCGGCATGTGCACAGTTATTATACCGTACACAGCTCAGGGCGGTGCGGAACAAACATCCAGTGTTTGGTTTGTTTTTGTGAAGGGTTGTTTTGGGTGTTAATTCCAGGTTTCGGGATTGCAACTCCCAGCTGTCCAATCATCTCTGTTATAATCTTCTAAATGCCTGAGTATCAAAAAACTACCCTTCCCAATGGGCTTCGCATTCTTTCTATTCCAAAACAAGAGTCTCCATCTACAACCGTAATGGTTCTTGTAGGTGTTGGATCAAGGTTTGAAACTGAAGATCAGTCGGGGATTGCGCATTTTATTGAGCATAATGTGTTTAAAGGAACCACAACGCGCACAAAACCCAATCAAGTCTCGTTTGATATTGAATCTATCGGCGGAGACTCAAACGCCGGAACCGGCAACGAATTTACCTATTACTGGGCAAAATCTGCGGCACCTCTTGCACCAAAAATTTTAGATGTAATGTTAGATATCTCGCTTAACATGACGTTTCCACAAAAAGATTTAGAGATCGAGCGGGGGAATGTGATCGAAGAGATCAATATGTACGAAGATAATCCTATGCGAAAGGTCATGGTTGATTATATCGATCTTGTGTGGAATGGACACCCACTCGGTAGAAAAATTAGCGGCACAAAAGAAACAGTTTCGGCTTTTACAAGGGACGATATGGTTAACTTTGTGCATCAAAACTACACAATGGATAAAACGGTGGTTGTTATTTCAGGCGGTGGCGATCATAAAGCGTTAGTTGATCAGGTCGTAAACGCATATCAAGATGTTTCATCGCAAAAAGGTCCAACGGCAATGTTGTATCAAGATGTGCAAGATAAAGGTTTGGTTAACGTGGTACACAAAGAGCTTGAACAATCCCATCTGTGTATGGGTTTTCGTACGTTTGGACGGCATGATGAGCGTTCGTATGTTTTAGATGTTGCCAATGCAATTTTGGGAGAGGGGATGAGCAGTCGGTTATTTTTTAAGGTACGTGAAGAGCTTGGTCTTGCATATTACATCGGTTCATCCATATGGGATTTTGACGAAACAGGGTTGTGGTTTGTGCGCGCTGGTGTTGACAATAAACGCGTTGATGAAGCACTGAGTGCAATCACTGCTGAGTTTATTAAGCTTGCACGCAACAAGGTAACCAATGATGAGATTAATCGCGCAAAAGAATTCATTAAAGGCAAAACGCTGTTATCCGTTGAAACAAGTGATGATCTAGGGCAATGGTATGGTTTTCAGGAACTGTTAGAAAAAGAGGTATTGTCGCCTGCGCAGTATAACCAGAAGATCGATCAAGTAACGGCCGAGCAAGTTGTGGAGGTTGTATCAACGCTAGTGGTCCCTTCCAAAGTAAGTCTTTCAATCATCGGTCCGTTTGAAGAAAAAGAAGCTGGCCGATTACGAGCGCTTGTGCATCAAAACCTGCTATAATAGAAACATGTCTATCGATACAGCACCGTACAAGATTCAACTTGAAAAACTTTTGGAAGAGGTTACGCAAACAATAACGCGCGTTGAGGCGTCTGATCCGGCAAATAATGAGTTTCGGGATTCAGATAATACTATGGAAGATGATTATAGCGAGAGTGAACAAGGGTTTAGAGCCAATGAACTTTTGGACGACCTTTCAGAGAAACGAGATTTAATTGTTTCGGCTCTTGTGCGAATTGAAGATGGCACGTACGGAATGGACATTGATACGGGTGAACCAATTAATCCTGCGCGTTTGGCCGCAGTTCCGTATGCAACTCATGCTATGAGTAATGAGCAAGAATCAGAAAAAACAGAAGAATAATTAAGGGGGTACAGATTAATACCCATGAATATTCAATCACACGTTTCGCTTAACTTACTTAACACGCTTCGGTTACCGTCAAAAGCCTCGTTGTTTGCTCCCATATCAGCTCAAACCAATCTGCCCGCATTGATGAACGATTCACGTTTTTTTAATCCTTTTATTCTCGGAGGCGGGAGCAATATTTTGTTTGTTGGAGATTATGAGGGCGTTGTTCTTAAAACGGATATTAAGGGAATCGATATACTGTCAGAAACCGATGAAGGTGTTGTGCTTGAGGTAGGGGCAGGGGAGAACTGGCATAATCTTGTTACTTTTGCGGTTGATCATAATTGGGGAGGTATCGAGAACATGGCGTTAATTCCAGGAACAGTGGGCGCGGCACCAGTACAAAATATTGCGGCGTACGGGCAGAATTTTGTGGATGTGTTTGAATCGCTCGATGCGTTTGACATGACTACGGGCAAAAGTGCAACGTTTGATGCACCTTCGTGCAAACTTGCGTATCGGAGCAGTATTTTTAAGACAACGTTCAAAAACAGGTATCTGATCACAAAGGTAAGAATAAAACTTCATAAAAAACACCAACTTTCTACCGATTATTTTATGATCCACATGAGTTATGACTCATTGCGGAGTGAACTTAGATCGTTTGCAACCGCGCCGTACACCATTAAAGACGTATACCAAGCCGTCATACATATTCGTACACGAAAACTTCCTGACCCGAAATTGTTTCCTACCTGCGGGAGTTTTTTTCTTAATCCAACTATTTCGCGTGAAACGTATGACGAGTTATCATCACAGATTCCTGAGTTGCAAAGTTATCCGGTTGAACAATTGCAATACACCGCGTTGATTGATCCGAGCGATGCACACGTAAAAATCCCAGCCGGTAGACTTATTGATGAATTGGGTTGGCGTGGCAAAACGGTTGGCAACTGCAGTGTGTGGGATAAACATGCGCTTGTGTTCACGCATAACGGCGACGCAACGGGAAAAGAATTTTTGGAGTTTACCAATCGTATCAAAAACAGTGTGTTTGAATCATACGGCGTGAGTCTTGAAAGTGAAATCGTGGTGGTTTGATTCTCAGCTTAAGCGTTATTTTTTTGTTGTTCATTGTCGGTGGTGCCATCAATTTTTTTTGTCTGTAATCTCTTTTCTTTGTATCCTTTCTTAAAGCCAACCCACAGGTCTCTTACCACTACGTTACCTTGAAACATGAACAGATATGCCATTAAAAGACACACCAGCGAACTTGCGATGATTACTATTCCACCTGAGGTAAATCCGTTAACTTTCCACACCATAATTTCGGAGATAGTAATCGCAGTTCCCACGCCCCATAGCACCAGTCCACTTACCGGCCAGAGTGGCCAATTCCACTTGTAGAGAAGAAATAAAACCGTTGCGATAAATCCAAGAATTCCGATCCAGATAATATAGCCCGCGTTGATTTGTAAAAGAGATAACAGCGAAATGCCTACATCTTGTGACGTCATCATTGCGGATAAATCCTCGCGTCCCATAGGTGACAGAAGAAACGATACGCGACTCACCATAAGCCCGACAACGGTAGAAAATAATGCAAGATCGATAAGTTTTTCTTCGGCGTAATACGCTTTCTTGCCAAAATACCACAGTACAAAAATCCCCGAGAGGAATGATAAAAGATACAGACCGCCAATGAACATAGAGCAATTATAGTTACCTTACGTGAAAATGTCTATCGCGCTAACGTGCAATCTTTGTCAAAAATGCACTTATGGGTTACAATTCAGCCATATATGGATGCAGCACAACTAGAAAAAATTCAACAAACTATTACCAACGCTCAGAAGGTTACGATTATAACCATGCAGCCGCCGTTTCCTGATGCGCTGTTTTCTTTGATGGCACTACGTGATGCACTTAATCGTCGCGATAAAAAAGTCTCACTGATTGCTCCTGGCCTTGATGTACAAAAAGCGCCCGGACAGCTTCCTCACTTGGAAGAAGTTGTTAACGAGGTGCCCGCGCAACAGATGGTCATTCGCGTTGGTCTTTCGGGAAACCATGTTTCAAAAGTTAATTACGAGGAAAAAGATGGGAGCGTTTTTGTGCACATCGTTGCGCAGGAGGGGATCATAACAGGGGATGACATCGAAAAGATTACCAGTGTTATTGACAGCGATGTGTTGATTGCGCTTGGAATTCATGCGCCATCAGATGTGGTTGGTTGGCCTGATGGATGGAATCAGACTTTCACTTCGGGTTCTGGGGAACGAACGATCATAAATCTGGACGTTGATTCTCATAATGCACAGTTTGGAAACATAAACATAGTTGATCCGAGTGCGTCGTCGTTAAGTGAGCTAACGTTTCGATTGTTTAGCGGTCTTTCGTGGGAGATTGATGCCGATACCGCTCAATATCTTTACCGAGGAATTACAAATGCAACGCGTCAGTTTAGACAGTTTATGAGTCCTGAAACGTTTGAAGTGGCTGCGCAACTTTTGCGGCTCGGGGCAAAAACGAAACCCGAAAATGAAGCCGAGAATAATGTCGTGAATTCTGCATCAAACGATACGCCAAAAAGTGATGGAGTAGAAAAACTTGAAAGTGAACACGAACATATTCCACATCAAGAAGTAAAAAAGCCGTTGGCACAGCCAATACATTTGTAGCGATAAGGAACCACCGTTTTGGCATATCTGACGGTAAATTACTCTAGGGTACATATGGTACGGTGTAATAGTTGCGCAATTTACGGAAAAATGGTATAACATAAGGGAAATTGAGGAATTTCAATACATATGGCATTATCGACGGTCGAAAAACAATCAATAATTACGGATTATAAAACCCACGACGTGGACACTGGTTCGCCTGAGGTTCAGGTTGCGCTTCTTACAGAGAAGATTACGCGAGTCACCGCACATCTTAGTGAACACGGTCATGATGACCATACGCGTGTTGGACTGTTAAAGCTTGTAGGAAAACGACGCAGGATTTTGCGCTATTTACGATCAAAAGACGAAGTTCGGTACAAGAATTTGATTAAGAAATTAGGCATTCGAGGATAAGTTTGCAGGGATGAGGTAAAATAGAGTTTGGGTTTGCAGAGTGAAAAGCAGCAAGCAAATAAGAAGCAATAGAACGGTAATGGATTGTGTCTTGTTACACTTGTGTCTTTTCCTCTCACATCCCCGCCAGGAATTTACATGGCAGAAATTATTACACAAACAATAGAAGTCGGTGGAAAAACCATAACTCTTGAAACGGGTCTTTTGGCACAAAAAGCTCATGGTGCAGTACTTGCGCGCATGGGGGATACCGCAGTGTTAGCTACGATTGTTGCATCAGATCCTGTTGAAGGACTGGATTATTTTCCCCTCAAAGTTGATTACGAAGAACGATTGTATGCCGGTGGAATCATAAAAGGTAGCCGTTGGGTAAAACGTGAAGGTCGTCCTTCCGAAGACTCAGTACTAACCGCACGAGTTATTGATCGTTCCATTCGTCCATTATTTCCCAAAACATACCGTGATGATGTTCAGGTAATTGCCATGCTCATGTCAGTTGATAACGAGAATGATCCTGTAGTGTTGGCTCTTACGGCTGTATCTGCTGCGCTTTCAATGTCAGGAATTCCATGGAATGGCCCGGTAAGTGGAGTACGAATTGGTCGATCAAACGGTGAATTTGTGGTTAATCCCACCATTGAGCAATTAGAAAAATCTGATATGGATCTGTTTGTTACCTCAACTACCGAGAATATTTTGATGGTTGAAATGGGTGGCGATCAAGTTGCCGAACAGATTGTATTGGGTGGTATGGAAAAAGCACAAGAGATGGACAAAATTATCGTTTCTGGGATCAAAGAATTTACGCAAAAAGTAGTTGACAAAAAAGGATACGCATATGAATACGAAGAAAAAGAATTAACCGAAGCTCAGGTCGCCGAAAAACAAGTACTAGAAACAGTTAAAACGTTTATTGAAGAAAACTTCCCACAAGAGATTATCGAAAAAGCAGGCGAAGGAAGAAATCCTGCACAAGAACACTTTTTAGAAAAAGTTTTTGCTCAGTTTGAAGGTAAAACCTCAAAAGGTAAGATGAACGATCTTATTAGCGAAGTGATAAAGAAAAAGGTACGAAGCAAAGTTCTTACTGAAAACACTCGAGTTGATGGTCGCTTGATGACGCAAGTTCGTCCTCTTTCAGCGCAAGTTGGATTGTTTGCCAGAACACATGGAACTGGACTTTTTATGCGCGGCGAAACGCATGTTCTTACGGTTGCAACACTTGGTTCTACCTCACTTGAGCAACTTTTGGAGACAATGCATGGTGAAGTTTCAAAACGGTATATGCATCACTACAATTTCCCTCCGTACTCTGTGGGAGAAACGGGGAGGATTGGTTCACCGGGACGGCGTGAGATCGGTCATGGTGCTCTTGCAGAACGCGCATTGATGGCAGTTATTCCTTCACGAGAAGAGTTTCCCTACACGATTCGTTTGGTGAGTGAAGTTATGAGTTCGAACGGCTCAACGAGTATGGCATCCGTTTGCGGATCAACGCTTGCACTTATGGACGCAGGAGTACCCATCAAGGAGCCTGTTTCAGGTATCGCTATGGGACTTATGAAAGACGGCGATAACGTTAAAGTGCTGACCGATATTCAAGGCATTGAAGATTTTTACGGCGATATGGATTTTAAAGTTGCAGGTACAAAGAGCGGTATCACCGCTCTACAGATGGATGTAAAGATTGATGGGATTACGCGAGAAATATTAGAGATCGCACTTACCCAAGCTAAGGCTGCACGTCTTGAGATTTTGGATGTAATGCTGGCCGTTATTGATGTGCCACGCGATCATTTGAGTACATTTGCTCCACGAATCAAGTCGATCAAAATTGATCCCGCTAAAATTGGTGAAATTATCGGGCCGGGTGGAAAAAACATTCGCGCGTTGCAAGAAGATACGAGTACTGAGATTGATATTGATGAAGATGGAACGGTACACATTTCAGGTGTTGATCCACAAGGTGTTCAGGATGCATACGATCGAGTTGATCAGATGACGCGTGAGATCAAAGTAGGGGAAGTCTATCACGGAAAAGTTGTTCGACTTATGGATTTTGGTGCATTTGTTGAGATTTTGCCAGGCCGAGACGGCTTAGTTCACGTGTCGGAACTTTCACCTGGATTTGTAAAAAGTGTTTCGGATGAAGTAAGTGAAGGCGATGAAATCGATGTAAAGGTTATTAAGATTGACGATCAAGGTCGCATAAATCTTTCTCGCAAGGCACTTATGGGTGATCAAAAACATCAAGAGCAAAACCCTGCGTAAGATAGGTTCAAATTTTTCCTCATGACTGTATCCTGTAGCATATTTAATATGTAATGCATTTTGCCTATGTGTATGGTATTATCTGCCTGTAAAATCCGATAGTCGTTAATTTTTGATCGCACATTTGAATTTCATTTCCCAAAGGAGGCTAGTCATGACGCACGCATATTATGTTTTTCCTCGCGGTACTTTGAATGCGCATCTGAAAACCACATGGTCAACGCCACTGACCGTTTTGGTTGTTGTATTGATCGCAGTGGCGGTCGGAGTCGGCTTGATCTGGGCCTTTGCTACGGGGTTGATCGATCTCAGTCCGGTGGTGATCTCCCAGATCGGCAAGGCAAAGTTTGAGGTTGAGAATGTTCGCATCGGAAATTTCGGATGGATGGATCCCGATGCGATGGGTCGGTACCTAGCCGACATGTTTCGCATTCCGCTTTAGGGGGGTTGTGATGACCCTCCACATAGTAAGAGCCTAGTCAGGGTAAGTGATACCCCGTCTAGGCTCTTGTTTTGTTCAGCGGTAGATATTAATCTGGGGTTTCCCAATAAACGTTTTGAGTATTTTTTTCGTCAGGTCTGAGGTTGTTTTCAGCCGTGTCGCCAGGCTATTAATGAGAACTCCACAAGTGTTGTTAATAGCATTTCGTAAGGTAACCTCACAAAGATTCTCATTATCAGATAATGGCGTTAGTGTAACAACAAACTGTATCGCGCGTGGGTATTCAGACGACATGACCCACTCGCTCGTGCATTCAGTAGTTTAGTTTCGACGTGGGCATTATCAACTACTACTTGAACCCGAGAGAGAAGTCGTTCTAAATAGTCAACACGGACCGTCTCGCTTATCATCTTTTGCGAGAGCTCGGGGTTTTCGTACACTCTTACCGAAAGTGAAGCCATAATCTACCACCTTTGCAATTTCAATGCCTCCTTGCTGTACTCTACGGTTGAGAAGGTGGACGTTTCACTGCATATTTTTTTAAAATCTGCGAAACCCAGCTTGGGGTAACATTGAATTCTCTTGCGATTTCCGTCTGATTAAACTTTTTTCCTTTTCCATCCCTACCAAAAAGATAGCGAAAGATCATAAGTACATACTTTTCCGGTATAGGTAGTCCTGAGGTGTGCGGGAAGATTTGCTCTCTCATTTGTTGTATTTCCAGTTCTTCAATCTTTCCGACTTCTTCAGGACGAGATTCTTTTATGAGGCGAAGGGTTGCATCAATCGCCCACTGAAATGGATTTGCCATAATGAGGTTCTCCTTTGTAGTGAATTACAGGTCGTCGGCGGTTGTTTTTGAAATATATGAAACGATTTTTGTGTTAATCTTTGGAATGCACGTACATAAAAGTCCTCCACCAATAGAGATAAACGCAAAACCTAGAACAATAAGCCATCCTTGTGTTGCAAATAGTCCATCCAGGATAAAGATGATACCCATCAATCCAAGAATCACACAAAATACTCGGGAAATTGAATTCATGACCATGCCTTTCTTTTCACGCAAATAATAAATACCTACACTATTGAAACTGTTAAAGAACAACACAGTGGGGCAGGACTGAGCCAACATTATATCTCAAATGCGACTAATGTGTATTGATGCTAAATTCTACCTGCGATTGTAACCCCCTGAAGTAGTTGTTGAACACTTAAAGTGGTGTTTGATAGTGCATTGTTTTTCGAGGACGATTGTTGATCGCTCAAATAATATCTGAAAGGTTTTCGTTAGTAACCGTATTAAAGACCGAGTGTTACTGTCTTTCGAGCCTTGATTGAAGACTCAGAGGGTACGGTCGCAACCTTCGTTACTAATAACAGACAGCTCACCCGTTCATACACCGTGCGGGTTCCACTTAAATGCCCTTTACTCACAACTGAGTAACTTTCCAATTTCTCTTGAAGCGACCTTACTATCTAGGGGTTGCATTCGTTTCTCGAGCTGGTCTTTTTGGGACTTTGATAGTAAGATGTTGGCTGTATTTGCTAGTTCGTGTTTTTTGGAACATTTCCAACCTAATTTTCATAAGGAGAGTAATTGATGCCTCAGCAAGATCCAAGCAAGTTTGATGTACTTGGTGGACTTAGTTCATCCGCAGATTTAATGAGTCGAGGAGCTGGTATTGCCGGGGATTATGTGGCGACCGCTGATGTTTTGATCACAGTACCTGATCAGGTAAGAGGTATTGGAAAAGCATTTGGAGTTGGTCGTCGTATTGTCGTCCCTGCAGAAGAAATTCACATTGTTACAGGTGGGGGGATGCATAGTTTCTTTGGTATAAGTAAAGAAACTCATGTCTATGGCCAGGCTGCAAAAAAGCTGCCTTTGTATTGGCTTAATCCACTCACCAGCGTTGTGAAGCTCAAAACAGTATCGTTTATCGTACGGGTTGTGGGTGATAACAGCCAAGGTGTCAATGCTTTGGATATGGACAAGGTTCCGTTCTTGGTGTGGGCGCACGTTGTGGCAAAGCTTAATCCTGACGTGGCTATGACTGCTGCTCAGCGGATTGGTAACGATATTCGGGGGTTAGTCACAACGATCACCGAAGTTACCCAATCCGAGATTATTGCAGCAGCTTCGAGGATGGGTCTCGAAACGATCATTGCTGATCGCCAACAGCTTGCCAAACATGCCGAGAATGAGGTCAACGTAACACTTGCAGGGCTTGGATACGACCTTCAATTGCTTCGCATCACAGAACTTGGTGGTGAAGCATATGAAAAGTTGGTGACTCAAGCCGTTGCGGTGGTGACGAAACAGACAACCATTGCGACAAACGCAGAGCTTCTTTTAACGCGTGAAAGTGTTGAAGAGAAATTGCGTCGAGAGGCGGTAATTGTAGCTGAGACAAAGCGCAAAACCAAATCTGAAGAGTTGGCAGCTGATCGTGACGTTCAAACCGCTCAATTAAACCAGGATGAGGATCTTGGTTTACGGCGCCATACCCTTGCACTTAAGAAAGCTGATCGACAGCGAACAGCCAATATCGCACAGCAGGCTGTAGATTTGGGGAAGGTTCAGCTTGACCAGGAAGTTGCACTTGAGCAGGTCCAGCGAGATGCTGAAGTCGCGATCAAAACTCAGGCTCTTGCAAAACAGCGGGAACAGGAGCAGGTTGTTGCTGATGCAGCAATTGAACTTGCACGTACTCAACAAGAATCTCTACGACTTGCAGCTGAGCAACAGAAAAAGCTTGAGCGCGATTTTGCGCGAACTGAAGAAGAGGCAAAGCGTCTTCAGGCAGAGGAAGAGGCGCGTGCGAATCGGGATCGTGACGTGCTTTTGATTGGTGCGAAGGCAGATGCAGAGGCGATTCGAATTGGGGCCGAGGCAGCTGCTGAGAAAAAGCGTACTGAAGCACAGGCTACTGCCGCTGCCGCTGATTTTGAAGCTACTGCAAAGGAACGTGATTCTGCGGCTCAGATCAAACAAGCTACTGCAACGCGAGCGAAAACCGCAGCAGAAGGTCTTGCTCAGGCAGAAGTTGCTGAAGCTAAGGCTGCTGCTGAGATCAAACAAGCTGAGGCTGCACAGGCGACAGGTTTTGCGCAGGCTGCAATCGCTGAGAAAGATGCGGCGGTTGAGGCTGGACGTATTCGTTTGGTCGCTGAGGCAGAACTTGACGCAGAGGCACGAAGAGCAAAGCTTTATGCCGAAAGTCCTGAACTGCTTGCGCTCGAAAGACTCGATCGAGAGCATTGGCAGGCGATTGCTCTTGCGAAGCAAGAGCTTGATGCTCGTGTCGCTATGATGGTTGCCTTGGCACCCCACATTCAACTTGATGCCAAGGTGATTGGGAACGGTAGTCAGATGGGTCAGATTATGGGCCAGATGATGACCCTGGCGTCGGGTTACAATGTTATGGTAAATGATCCTACGGTGAGTAGTATTGTTGGATCTGGTGGATCGGCAATTTCAGTTGGTGGGGATATCCTGAGTAGGGTTTTGCCTGCAGTGCGAAGTGCGTTCGCAGGAGTAAACCCTCGTGTTTTTGCATCACTGACGGTTGCAGATGCTCTTGATCGCCTGCAAGGTGTCGTTAGTGGTGAGCAGGACGTTGTGACCGCCATTCAAAAGCTACGTGATGATGCCAATTTCCGGATGGTCGGAAACATTCCGGTTGGCCAAATCCTAGGTGTGTTTTTGGGCGGTGGTGGAGAGGCAACTCAACCTGCTGGAGACGAATCCTTGGTACTACAGTAGTTTGATAGCTGTCTACAAAGTTGTACACCCTGAGAGATTTTCAGGTTGTATTTAGTTAGGGTCTAGGATACTTTAGAGCGGATTTTTTCTAAATTCTACTAAAAGTATATCATAAATTTTATCCCTATTATTCCATCTCCATTCCGACTCTTTCAAGTGCAGATTAAACATTCCATCTGTTAAAC
>Ga0210006_1001209_pt1 | contig 18071 bp, 18 predicted proteins | sample CryGey02umfilter_2_FD_185452 | JGI IMG/M metagenome (GOLD analysis project Ga0210006, IMG submission 185452) | Groundwater microbial communities from aquifer in Utah, USA - Crystal Geyser 4/10/14 0.2 um filter (SPAdes) (version 3) | ecosystem: Environmental > Aquatic > Deep subsurface >... | reverse complement strand
TTTGATATTTTTCGCATAAGCAATTATTTCCTAAATGAATTAATTGCTCATATTAACATACTTTAGGGTGGTGCAGTAGGGTTTGAATCTTGTATCTTGTACAACACCTTGACTCCCCCTGCCGTTTCTGCTATATTAAATACAATAATTAATTATTAAATTTATTTCTCAATTTATAATGTTAATTGTAAATTGTTAATTGTAAATTGTTTATACTATGGCTCATAAAAAAGCAGGCGGTTCTACCGTATTAGGACGCGATTCGCATAGTAAGCGGCTAGGCGTTAAATTGCAAGACGGCGAATACGCTAAAGCCGGTTCTATTATAATCAGGCAAAGGGGCACAAAATACCACGCTGGAAAAAATGTAAAAAAAGGAAGCGATGATACTCTTTTTGCTATTATTCCCGGCTTGGTTAAATTTACTACCAAAAAAATAAAAAAATTCAATAATCAGCTTATAGATACAAAAATTGTAAACATTATGCCCTCTAAATAAACTAAAAATAAAAAATCCGATTTCAATTTAAACCGGGTTTTTATTTTTAAAAAATTTCAGCTTACATTTTCTTTCTTTTTCCTTAAATTCAAGCAAACTCGGATAAACTCAATAAATAAAGGATGAGGATCCAGAGGGCGGGAAATATATTCGGGATGAAATTGGGTGCCGATAAAAAACGGATGGCTGGTAATTTCTATGGCTTCCACAATTTTGCCATCAGGCGAAGTGCCGCATATCTTTAAACCGGCTTTGGCAAATATGTCCCGATATTTATTATTAAACTCATATCTATGCCGATGACGTTCGGAAATAATATATTTATTCCCGAATTTTTTTTCATAGGCCTTGGCTAAATGCGTGCCGGCAACAATTTTGCATGGCCAGCCACCCAGCCGAATCGTGCCGCCATAACCCTTCTTCGCTATTAATTCTTTTTGGCCCGGCATAATATGAATTACCGGATAAAGAGTTTTGGGATCGGCCTCTTCAGTATTAGCCATACGCAATTTACAGACATGGCGGGCGAATTCAATCACCGCCATCTGCATGCCGTAGCAAAGCCCGAAATAAGGTATATTATTTTCCCGAGCATAGCGGATTGTTTCTATTTTATCTTCCGCCCCCCGGGAACCCCATCCCTGCGGCACTATTATACCGTCAAGTTTTTTTAATATTTTTACGCCATCTTTTTTAATATCATCAGTATTAATCCAATGTAAATTAGGCCGGCATTTATTATTTATGCAGCCGTGCTTAATCGCTTCAATCACTGAAATATAAGAATCAGATAAGGTAAAATTACCGGTAGAAAAATATTTGCCGACTATGCCGATATCTATTTCCTTGCTGGCTCTTTTATTCATATTCACCATTTTGCGCCACTCTTTTAAATCAAGCTTTTTCCCCCGCAAATTAAATTTTTCCAAAATTCTATCGCCTAATTTATCTTTTTCAAAATTTATCGGCACGTCATAAATTGAATCAACATCCGGCGCCGAAACTACGTCTTCTTCGGTAACATTGCAAAAAATAGCGATTTTTTTCCGCCGCGGCTCGTCAATATCAACAATTGATCGGGCGATTATGAAATCCGGCTGAATGCCGGCGCTATTCAAACTTCTGACCGCGTGCTGGGTCGGCTTTGTTTTCATTTCTCCTATTTTAGAAGGAATCGGCAGATAGCTTACCATCACAAACAGCACATTATCAGGATTCTCCAAATGCATATAACGGGCGGCTTCCAAAAAAAGAAGATTTTCATACTCCCCTACTGTACCGCCGATTTCAATTACCATTATTTCCGCGCCGGTTTTTTTGACCGCCCGAATAATCCTTTGCCTGACTTCAATCGGTATATGCGGCACGACTTGCACGCATTTTCCTCCATATTCCAAATTTCTCTCTTTTTGGATTACGCTCTGGTAGACCCGGCCGGTGGTCATATAATTCTCTTTATAGATATTTTCTCCTAAAAACCTTTCATAATTGCCTATATCCTGGTCAGTCTCATCGCCGTCTTCGGTAACAAACACTTCGCCGTGCTCAATCGGATTCATAGTGCCGGCATCAACGTTAATATAAGGGTCAATCTTGATAGCACTGACATTATAGCCCTTAGATGATAAAATTCTAGCAATGGAAGCGGTAGTCACTCCCTTCCCCACCCCGGACATAACTCCGCCGATAACAAAAATAAATCTAGGGCTTGCCTTTTTCTTTTTTTTATTCCTAACTGTTTTTATTTTTTTCATAAAATAATATTTTATTATGGCCGCTGATAATTCAGCTGATTAAACATTAGACCTGTTGCTCAATAAGCTTTGTGGCGAAATTTTCAGATTTTAAGGAAATTTTTTCAAAAATTTTTGAGGGAATATGGTTATATTAGCAAAAAAAATTTTTCGGAAAAATTTACCAAAATATGGAAATTACAGCAAAATCTTATTAAGCAACAGATTTATTATTAACTTCTATGATAACTTCCGCTGATTCTCCTTCCAGAGACAGCTGAATTTTATATTCTCCAACCTTTTTTATAGTTTCATTTAATTTAACTGCCTGGCTGGCAATTTTATATCCCTGCCTTGATAATTCTTCTGCTATTATTTTAGAAGTGATTTTAGCATACAACGTTCCTTTATTATCAGCTTTAGCTTTAATCTCAAATTTTTTGCTTTTTATCTTTTTTATTTCTTGTAGGTTATTTTTTAGTTCTATATTTTTTATTCTTATAAGCTTTTTTTTCTGGGCTTCCATGATATTCAAGCTATGGCTGGAAAGCATATCAGCCAGTCCTCGCGGAATTAAAAAATTACGAGCATAGCCATCAGCTACATTTTTAATTTCTCCTATCTGCCCCAAGCCTCTAACTTGTTTTAGTAATATTACCTTCATTCCATTAGAAGCAGATCGCGATCTTCCCGCTTCTGCTTATTAATTTTATCTGAAAAATATATTTATCGTAATTTGTTATCTCCAGACATCTCCACAATCGCGACTTCTAACGGGATTCATAAAATATTTAACGCTGATAAGCAAATTTATGCGAATAATAAAAATGCGGTTTTGTTCGTATTAATACGCATCTTTCGCATTTTGTTCTTTTAATATTTCAACAGCTTTATCTAATTGCGGGTCCTTAAAATTTTGGTAATCTTCCTGAGTCATATCCACTTCTATATCCGGTGAAATTCCTTCTTCATTTATATTATTTCCGTTCGGAGTGAGCCATTTGGCTACGGTTAATTTAACCGATGATCCGTCATTATATTCCTCTAATGTTTGGACTGTGCCTTTGCCGAAAGTCCGCATGCCGACTAAAGTGGCTAAATTATAATCTTTAAGGGCGCCGGATACAATTTCTGAAGCCGAAGCGCTCCCTTGATTGATTAAAACCGCTGTTTTATAATCTTTTAGCCTAGCTCCGCCGGTGGCGGAAATATCATTTTTTATTTCTGAAGAAAATTGCTCTGAAACTACCGTCCCTTCTTCTATCCACTCGCTGGCAATGTCAACAGCTGTATCCAAATAACCGCCGGGGTTATTGCGCAAATCAATTATTATTCCTTGAGGGTTATGTTTTAATAAATCCTGCACGGCTTCGTTGAATAAACCAATAGTATCATCGTTAAAATTAGAAATAGTAATAACATAAATGTTATCTTCGCGCAATTCTTTTTTTACGCTCTTGGTTATAATCTGATCTCTGATAATGGTTACGTCTTTCACTTTTTCAATGCCATCTTGAGAAATTGACAAAGTAACTCCGGTGTCTTTCGGGCCGCGTATCTTATTGACCGCTTCGTCAACAATAATGCCGGCAGTTGACTCCCCGTCAATCGCATAAATTTTATCCCCGGCCAAAAGGCCGGCTTTTTGCGCTGGCATATCGGCCAGCGGCGCTATAATAGTTAAAATATCATTCCTAATGCCAATTTCCGCTCCAATCCCTTCAAAAGTACCAGCCAAATCATTGCCAAATTCTTCGGTTATTTTGGGATCCATAAAAATTGTATAAGGATCGCCTAAGGATGAAACCATGCCTTTGAGAGAACCGTAAAAAAGCTCTTTCTCATTAATTTTATCCTTGCCAACATAATCTCTTTTTATAGAATCCCAAACTTTCCAATATAAATTGAAGTCAATATCCTGGGTCAAGAGATTATTATCCGGCTGGCTGTATTTGCCCAGCACTTTCCCCAAATAGACAACTTCCTTTTTAGCCAGTTCATTAATCACCGCTTCTTTTCCGGTTAAATATATGCCGGCGTTAAAACTGCCGAACATTAAAATTAAAATTAATAAAACCAAAAAAAATCTTTTAGTTAATTTGCTTTTTTTATTAATATTATTATCCATGTTTAATAGTTTAACATAAAATAACAATGGTTGACAATAGATTGAAATTATAAGCAAATTAAGATATGCTATATATATAAATAAAAAATTAAAATTAATTATGTCAAAATTTATAATTAATGGTCCGGCAAAATTATCAGGTGCCATAGCAGTTAAGGGGGCTAAAAACTCCGCTTTAAAAATTATTCCGGCCGCTTTGCTTTCCAGGCAAAAAATAACTATTAATAATCTACCTAATATAGAAGATGTCAGCCGGGCCTTAGAATTATTGGAAGATTTAGGTGGCGTAATTAAGCGCCGCAACGGAGCTTGCGAGATAGAAATTAATAATTTATCAAAAAATGAGCTAGCTCCTAAATTTGCCAATAAATTCAGAGCTTCTATTATGTTTGTCGGCCCTCTGTTGGCGCGTTTCGGCGAAGTAAAATTTCCTCATCCGGGAGGATGCGTTATTGGGGCTGGAACTAGGCCGATAAATTTATTTTTAGAAGGCTATAAATCTTTAGGGGCAAAAATAACTTTTAAAAATGGTTTTTATATTATAAAGACCAACCAATTAAAAGGTTGCGACTATTTTTTTACCACAGTGAGCGTTACCGGCACCGAAAGCTTGGTAATGACCGCTGTGCTCGCGACAGGAATTACTATTTTAAAAAATTGCGCCATGGAGCCGGAAATTGTCGCTTTAGCCGATTATCTTAACCGTCAAGGAGCCAAAATTAAAGGCGCCGGAACGCCAACCATAACTATTACCGGCGTAGATAAAATTACTGCTGGTGAATTTAATATTATTCCCGACCGAATTGAAACAGGAACTTTCGCCATCATGGCGGCGGCTACCAGGTCGGAACTGACTATCACAAAATGCAATCCGGCTCATATTGAAGCTCTGCTGACTATATTTAACAAACAGGGCATTGAATTTACTTTCGGCCCTGACTGGATTAAAATTCTGCCGGCAAAAAATTTCTTGCCTTATAATATTAAAACTCATGAATACCCCGGCTTTCCCACGGATCTGCAATCCCCTTTCACCGTATTAATGACCCAAGCATCCGGCTCTTCGATTATCCATGAAACCATCTACGACCGGCGCTTGCTATTTACTGATATTTTATCGCAAATGGGAGCGGATATTATTATGTGCGATCCCCACCGAGTAGTAGTTAATGGTCCGACTAAGTTATCAGCCAAAAAAATAACAAGCCTTGATATCAGAGCCGGCATCGCGGTAATTATTGCCGCTTTAATAGCTGAAGGTGAAACCGAAATAGACAATATCTATCAAGTTGACCGCGGTTATGAAGATATTGACGGAAGATTAAGAAGCATCGGAGCGGACATAAAACGAATCGGCTCTCTTAATTTATAATGATTAATTTTTGAATTTTGGTTTTTGAATTTTCCGCTACTTATATTTATTTTATTGCTAGCGGGATCCCGCCAATTGCGGTGATGATTTATTAAATATGTCTCTTAAAACGCGCCGAATTATTTTTATTCTTTTTATAATAATTTTTATTATTATTACTCCTTTGATAATAAGCTATGCTTCCGGCTATCGGTTTAGTTTTCCCAGAAAAATTATCCAAAAAACCGGATTGCTTGTCTTGGACAGCCGCCCGCCAGGGGCAAAAATTTATATAAACGATAAATTATATCAACTATTTTTTAATAAATATTTTTCTAATAAAAATAATTATACTACTACTCCGGCTAAAATAAAAGGCATCTTGCCTAATGAATATAATGTCAGATTGGAATTAGGCGGCTATTGGCCTTGGCAGAAAAAAATAAAAATAAGCGGCGGCGGTTCCGAATATTATGACGAAATAATTTTATTTAAAAAAGATCTTCCCTCGCTTGTTAATAAAGACGATGCCAGACAAATATCCGTTTCCCCCGATAAAAAATTTTCAGTAGCAATTAAGGATAATAATGAAATAAATTTTATTAATTTGATAACCGGTGAAAAAAATAATTTTACTTTAAATTCAATTTCCTCCCCATATTCATCAACGACCCAGCCGGCCAATTTTACGATTTTATGGCCGGCCAGCGGCCAAAGAGTTCTGATCGGAGATGAAATTGTGGCTCTGCCCGGATTTAAAATACTAATCAATTTAAATAAATTTATTCAACCGGACGCTAGTGGTATCCAATGGAGCTTAACCGATGAAAATATAATATATTATAAAAATAAAAATGGCATATTTAACTTTAATCTGTCTAATAATAAAATAAAAACGATTTTAAACTTTAAATTAAACGGCCTGATCGGCCAAAATAATTACAATTCATTTTTAATAAAAAATAATAATATCTTTTTAATCAATCAGGCCGATAAATCTTCATCCTTGGATATTTATGAATTAAATTCAAATAATTTTTTTAAAAGTATCAAACTTCCCTATTGCCCTGAATGTAATTTTATTAATTTCAAAAATAAATATATCAATATTTATAATGACGATAATAAAATATTATATATTATTGACCCTTTATCAACTTCTTATTTTCCCGTCAAAAAGGATATAAGCAATATATGGTATTTTGATTGGATTGACGACGATAAACTGCTCTATGCTAATGAATTTGAAATTTGGATAGCGGATATTTACAATAATACGGAAAATTTATTAACTCGCATTTCCGAACCGATAAAAGCTATACTCTGGCATCCGGCAAAATATATAATTTATGCCACGGATAATAAAATTAATTTATTGGAAATGGAATTGGATAATAAAAGAAACAACATTGAATTAATTGATTTTAAAAATATCTCTTCAATTTATCTGAATGCCGTCGGCGATATTTTATATTTTTACACTGGAACCGGCGCTCAAAAAGAATTATACAAATTGAATATTTTATAATTCTTTATGCAAAGCTTTCAAGTATTTTCTTAATTGCCCTCCGATTTCCTTATTTTTCAAGCCCAAGGCGATAGTGGTTTTTATATAATTAAGCTTATTGCCGGTATCCAGCCACTTCCCTTCCAGTTTTTTGCCGTAGATCGGCCGATTTTTTTTAAGCATAATAGCAAAAGCGTCCGCCAGCCTGATTTCGCCTGATTCGCCATAAGTCATTTTCCCTAAAATTTTAAAAATTTCCGGGGTAATAATATATTTTCCCACCGCTACCAAATTAGACGGCGCTTCATCAGCACTTGGTTTTTCTACTATCTTTTTTATTTCGTATATATCTTTTTTTAATTCAATTCCGTCTATCACGCCGAAATTTTTTAATTCTACTTTCAAAACTTCAGCCAGGCCGATAACCGGATCGCCGTATTTATTATAAACATCAATTATTTGTTTGGCGGACGGCACTTTGGAATCATACAAGCAGTCTCCGAAAATAATCAATACCGGTTCGTTCCCGACCAAATGGGCGGCGCAGGAAATCGCCTGCCCGTCCCCTAATGGCCGGGGTTGGCGCACATAAGAAAATTTGGCCAATTGGCTTATCTTCCTGACTTCTTTTAATAAATCATGCTTATTTTTTTCCACTAAATTATGCTCCAGTTCAAAAGAATGGTCAAAATGATCCTCAATGGACATTTTCCCCCGGCCGGTTACGAAAATTATTTCCGTAATGCCGGAAGCGACCGCTTCCTCCACCAAATATTGAATAGCCGGCTTGTCAACCAAGGGAAGCATTTCTTTCGGCTGGGCTTTAGTGGCGGGCAAAAATCTGGTTCCGAATCCGGCCACTGGCAATATTGCTTTTTTAATTTTTTTCATAATGCTATAAATTAATTATTAATTGTTAATTATTTTATCCCCCACTTTCTCAAATATTTAAGCCAAGATATTATATGGGCGCGGGCTTGATTGTTCCAAAAAAATTTATACCAAACGCCTTGGGCGCTTTGGCGGATATGGTTATGGATAACTTTAGCATCCGGATAATAAATAACCTTCCATCCTTTATGCCAAAACCGGCGCGCTAAATCAGTATCTTCAAAATACATAAAATATCTCTCGTCAAAATTACCAACATCCTCCAACGCTTTTGCCCTGATAAAAAGGCATGAGCCCAAAAGCCAACCCACTTCTTTCATGGCCTTATGGTTAAAATCTTTCATCAAAAATCTGTCCAAATCCTTTTGAGCGAATTTGAAACCTCCCAAAGGCGTCCGGCGGTATATAGGCGTTAACAAGCTATGCCAGCGGTAGCATGAATTCTGCACCGTCCTGTCCGGATTATACTGCTTTGGGCCGGCCAAGCCGACCGCAAGATTTTTTTCCATAAATTCATATAAAATTTTAAAAGTGTCTTTCATGGCAATTGTATCCGGATTCATAACGCATACATATTTTCCATTGGCCCTTTTTATGCCGATATTATTGCCCGCGCCCATGCCTAAATTGCCGGTATTCTGCACAAATTTTATTTCCGGATACTGCCAAGCCAAAATATCCCCCAAGCTGTCATCGGAATTATTGTCTACAACAATAATTTCATAATTAATCCCTCTCATATCCGCCTCTTTAATGGATTTTATGCAATTCAAAGCCAGCCCTTTGCTTTTATAATTTAATATGATTATGCTGATATCCATCTTCTAAATTTTTAATTTTCAATTTTGTAATTTTTAAATAATATTCTAATTTTTATTTTATAAAACTGAATTTAGAAACTTTTTAAAAATTAAAGCATTAAAAAATATTTATAAAATTAAAAATTAATAATATTACCAAATAATTATAAACATTACAATCCTCCAATAAAAATCAAAGAAAGGGTTTATTAATCTTAATTTCCAGTCCCCTATTTCTTGGTACCATATTTTGCCGGAAAACATCTTAATTATATCCTTATCTTTTACCTGGCGCAATTTCTGGACCTTATTTCTTGATTTTGAAATATAAACCCAATTTTTACAAGATAAAAAATATTTGTAAACCTTTAATTTTTCCTTGAACCAGCCGGATTTGAATGAAAATAACAATAAGCCGATTTCCATGGCTAGACAAGCCGGAGTGATTAATAATAGCGTGAGCCAATGATAATTCTTTAATATAGCTAAAATCCGGTTCCTATCCAGCCAATAATATTTTTGCGCACTATGGCTGAAATTATATTTATGATAGCAAACCGCTTGAGGAGCGAGCACGCACTTAAAGCCGGAGAGCCAAATGCGCCAGCCCAAATCTTGGTCTTCGTTATACATCCAAAATTCCTCGTCAAACAATCCAACTTTTTCCAATGCTTCTTTGGTAAATAAAACCGCCGCCCCGGAAGGATAGCAAATACTGCTGTCATTGCGAGCCGTAGGCGAAGCAATCTCTGTATTTCTCCAAATCTCATTATAACCATTAGAATATCCAAAACCTAAAAAATGCGTCACATTTCCCAGTGAATTTATTTTGTTTTTATTATTATAAAGCATCAACCGCGCCTGCACCGCTCCAATCTTTACTCCCTCTCCTTTATAAGGAGAGGGTTGGGTGAGGTCTTTTTCTTTTTGCCCCCTTGCCTGTCCCGCAGAGCGAAGAGAGGGCGGGAACAAGGGGGGTGGGGGAGGTTGATTATTCGCTTCAACCATCTTCCTAACGCAATCCGGTTCCAATACCGTATCTAAATTAAAAAGCGCGATATAATCAAACCCCTCATCCAAAGCTTTCTTTATGCCATCATTATTTCCCTTGGCAAACCCATCATTCTTTTTATTTCTAATAATTTCAAAATTAATTAATCGGCTATTTTTTTTATCAGTCTGTCTTTCTTTCTCTCTGTCATCCCAAACTATTCCCACTTTGTCATCCCGGCCTCCGAGCCGGGATCCAGAACCGTCGACAGACATATTGATATGCTTCCCGCTGGATTCCGAATTAAGATTGGAATGGCAATATTTTTCAAACACTCCTCTAATAAAATCATAACTCTCCTCGCTCGTCTCGTTATCAACCATAAAAATATTCATCTCGCCTAGATAATCCTGCTTTTTAATACTATCAAGGCAAACAGGCAGATATTTTTGGGCATAATCCTTATAATTAACTAAAATTATCGCGACTTTTTCCCGCCCAAGGCGGATCAGCCTTTGGCTGATATTCTTTTGATTATTTATTTTCATAATGCTATAAAGTTAACTATCTAATGGGCTTTTAATCATTTTTAAGCTCGGATTAGTCACTTTAGTATATAATTGCGTTGTCCTGATATTTTGATGCCCTAATAATTCTTGCACATATCTCACATCAACCCCGTTTTCCAATAAATGCGTGGCGAAACTATGGCGGAGAGAATGGAAAGTCGCTTCTTTTTTTATTCCTTCTTTTTTTAGGGCGTTTTCAAAAACTTTTTGCGCCGAGCGTTCGGTTAATTTCCCGCCACGCTCGCTCGCGAACAAAAAATCATTCCCCGGCCTATCGGCAATTAAATTTGTAACATCGTTTTTTATCTTCTCCGGAAAAATTGTGATTCTGTCTTTATTTCCTTTGGCGCCTTTTATATGAATTGTTAATTCCGACAAATCAACGTCATTTATTTTCAAATTTGTAGCTTCGCTTACCCGCAAACCGGCGCCATATGACAAAGATATAAGGATTTTATATTTTAGATTGCTTATTGAGCCAATTATTTCTTCAATTTCTCTTTGAGACAAGACAACCGGCAACTTATTTGACGTTTTGGCGAATTTAATATTTATTTCAGTGCCGCTTTTAAAAATTTCGCGATAAAGATATTTTATAGCATTTAAGTGCAGATTAACGGTTTGTGAAGATTGTCCTCTTCCCTGTTTTTCCAATAAATATTTTTTGACGAGCGAGATGTCCGGCTCTTTGGTAATATTTTTAATATAGCGGAAATAATCCGAAAGACAAAGCCGGTAACTTTTAATAGTCTTGCGACTATAATACCGAAGTTTTAATTCGTTTTCAATTTTATCTAAAAGTTCTTGTAATTTCATGGATTTATGGTAATCTTAAAATGTGGATAATACTGATATAAATATACCAACATTTCGCATAATATACAATTTCCGTATATTATCCAACAAACACTTCGCATAATAACCAGTTAGCTGAAATATATGTTTTTCTTTTCGGCTATCGCCCAGTTGTTTTCAAAAATTTTCAAATTTCTTTTTCTTTAATTATAGAGGGGAATATGGTGTTTTCTCCGCTCCGCTCCGAAAACGATTTATTTATAAGGGGAAACGAACTACAATAACAATAACTAATCTAACAAACCTATGAATAACGACATCCTAAAAAAACGCAAATTACCGAAAGAATCCAAACTGTATCCAAAAATGTCGGATGGAGTCTGTGGTGCAATTCGGAACATAATCAAGGAAGCCATTGATAGCGGTAATAACAAAATTTTTATTAGAACCAATCTTAAACGAGGATTGCCACTTGAGAATATAAACAAGGTTGCGGGGCCATTTGTTGAAGCTTGGGCTTTAGAGAAATTTGAGGAAATTTCAGATCAAGTTGGGAATAAATACGGGCTCGTGAATGTCGAAGCCGGTAAAAGACTCGACCCTTTTGATATGATTTTGCAATTCAAACTAAAAGATGTTGATGATTATGTTTCTGCGAATGTTGATGCAAAAGCAACAGCCGAAGACATTTTAACTTCTGGAAAAAGTCCAAACATCACTTCTTTTGCAAGAATTAGAAATGAATATTTAGATGATCCTGATTATATTTTTCTTGTTCTTTCTTTAAAGCACAAGGTATTTAGTGAAAAAGCCGACGGCGAAGGGATTACAAACGGTATCATGCAGGTTAATAGTTATCATGTTTACGATATCAAATATGTATCAGCCAAAGATTTGAACTACAATCCCGCGTTAGGTACTGGTCAAATGCAAATTCGTGATATTCACTATGTTGATGAAGAACGAAAAACAGCAGAACAATTTGTGAAAATGATTGACGAAAAATATATAAAATCAAAAGGATTAAAGCCATGGCTTAAACTGGCGGAAAAATACCAATGGATTAAAAAAGACTAACTATGAAAACAAATCATTTCATCACTGGCGATGCCATAGAAGAATTAAAAAAACTACCTGACAGCAATGTTGATTTAATTTGCACGGATCCTCCTTATAATTTAGGCAAGGATTACGGAAATAATATCGATTGGAAACAGTGGCATGAGTATGAAAAATTTACTCTTGATTGGCTTACGGAAAGCAGGAGGGTATTAAAAGACACAGGCAGTATTTATGTTTTTATGGGAGTTAAGTTTGTTTCTAGACTTTTTTTAATGCTTCAGGAGCTAGGTTTTCACTTTAACGGCTGGATAACATGGCATTATACGCAAGGTATGGGACGTAAAAAGGGATTTTCGCCAAGACATGAGGACATTTTATATTTTACCAAATCAGACAATTTCACATTCAATATTGATGATATTAGAATTCCCCAAAAATATTACCGAGAAAGAAACAATATGAGCGGGGCAAATCCTGGCGATGTTTGGGAGTTTTCTCATGTGCATTATTCCAACCCCGAAAGAGTCAACCACCCCACGCAAAAGCCAGAAGCATTGATGAAAAGGATAATTTCTGCGAGTAGTAATAAAGGTGATTTAATCGTGGATCCCTTCGCAGGCAGTGGAACTACTTGCGTAGTAGCAAATTTTTTAAGCAGAAAATGGATTGGCGTTGATATTAACCCAGATTATGCAAAAATGTCAGAAGAAAGAATAAAAGAAGAGATGAATATACTTGACTCATTTGATCCGAGAGAGCAAAGAATCCCAAGGAATTTAAAAGTAAGGAACAATAATCAAGCTAGTTTATTGGCTGAAAAAACATAATGACTTATGGAACAAAAAAATAAAATACTCCAAATTTTCAATTTAGAATTCGAACCTTATATAGAAGAATTGAAAATCGGAAGCTACATTTTTAAAAGGGTAAAAAACTATAAAGAGGCGTTTGAAGGAATGATGTGTTTGGTAAATTCGTCTAGTAGTGAATTTAACACTCAAATAAAAGTTGGATCTCATCAAATAACCGCGACAGTAGAAATTCCTCCAAAAGAAAAAAAGTGCATTTTGCCATTTGGGGACAAAAAATTAACACGGCTTGATGATATTTTGTTTTTATTAACAATATTCACTGACAGAAATGTTTTTAAAAAGGATTGGGAGGATAACGAGAATATCGTAATAATCAGCGATCACAGAATACATCAGTACGGTGGACAATTAGCCTGTTCGATAAAATATGAATCAAGATGGAAAGATATAAATACGGGAGAATTGAAAACTGAAGCAGAGATGAAAAATATTCCCGTTTTTGATTATCATCAAATTAATATCGGGTTTGAAAACACCATTAACAAAGTGCTTGATCTTATTTTAAGCCCCAAATGGCAAAATGAATATGAAGGCGGATATTTTTTGTTTTTATTCAAATCCGCCATGCAAAGGCAAATTATCGAAACTGCTTTTATCTCCTGCTGGACAATTTGGGAACACATTTTTGCCATTAGAAATCGTAAATGGCTTGATAATATAGCAATCGAGCAAATGAGTGGTGATAAAAAAATCGCGTTTATTTTAAACGAGTATTTTCCGAAAAATATTGATGACACAGCTAGAAAAAATATTCAGAAGATAAGTAAAACAAGGAACCGCCTTATTCATTTTGGCAAAAAGACGGAACAGATCGATTATAAAGAAATGGAAATGTTCATCAGATTAACGGAGCAACTAATTGCTATTATTTTGGAATTATCACCGTCAAATATATTCAATTCGTTTGAAGCATTAGATAGTTTTTTAACTTGCAAAAAGAAATAGGAGTTTTGGGCTTCGGGCATTCACCCCTTTAATTCCCCTCTGCCCTTCGCCCAAAACGGAAAAAGAAATTTGAAAATTTTTTAAAACAACCCCGACTGCTGTCGGGAAAAAGAAAAGGAATACATCAGCTAACAGCGTATATCTGGTTACGGTTCGCCTCCGGCGAGCCTCCACCCATATTTTGTTCCGCTACGCTCCACAAAACATCAGATATACGCGAACGTTATCGGAAATATTGCTTTTTTAAAACAAATATTTTTAGGAAGCTCTACTAATCTAAAAGGAGGATGACATGAAAAACTTGTTCGTTGGACTGCGCTATTTTTTGCTCGGCTTGTGGTTTGAAATCAAAGCATGGCCGGAAAAATCGAAAAGGCTTATCTGGAACAGAGGCATCAAGCTTCAATGGAACCGCCTCTGGGTGAGAAAAGATGAATTTCACAGCTCACTCAACATGGATGCCAATGCCATGCTCGGAATGAGCAAAAAACAGCGCGACGCGTATATTAAGGATTTATGTAAGCGTCGGCAAATCGCTCACGAAAGAGATCTTGCCAGCACATAGCTTCCACAAGGGGATGCCTAAAAACCATCCCCGCTTCCTAAAAATATTTGTTTTACCGCTCCGCGGATTTTGGCAAAACGCCAAAATAAGAGCAATACATCCGATAACAAAGTGTACGCGGTTCGGTCTTTTCCGAAAGACCTCTCCCAAATTTTTGCCCTTTTCTTATTTTGAAATATAATAAGGAAGCGGGCAAAAACTTCGCATACACTTAACGTTAGCTGAAATATTCCTTTTCTTTTTTGGGCTATCGCCCAATTGTTTAAAAAAATTTTAAAATTTCTTTTTCTTTAATTATAGAGGGGAATAAGGTGTTTTTCTGCTCCTGGAATCGCAGAAAAAACGATTTTTATTTTAATCTAAAATACGCTATAATATCAACATGAACACAATCATAAAAAAGGAAAATGGAGTGGTTTTTACCCCTATATGGGTGGTTGATTTTATGGTTGAAAAAATATTTAATGGCCAAAAAATATCGGGGAATGAAAAAATTCTAGATGCTGGCTGTGGTGAGGGAATATTTGCGACTACCGCCGCACAAACATTCGCAAAATTAACAGGCAAAAATATAAGCGATGTTATAGAACAAAATATTTATTTTGCTGACATTTCAGATGAATATATAGAAAAAACAAAACAAAACTTGCAAAAATTATCAAAAGATAAAATTAAAAAATTCAATGCAATCACAGATGATTTTTGCTTTCATAATTTTAATGAAAAATTTGATTTTATAATTGGCAATCCTCCTTATGTTCGCATACAAAATTTAAACGGCAGAAAAGAGCAACTGCAAAAAAATTATATTACCGCCTCAAATGGTTCCATTGATTTGTATTTTTGTTTTTTTGAACAAGCATTAAATTTGTTAAATAAAAATGGCAAAATAGCCTTTATTACACCCAATTCCCATTTTTATTCAGCAGCGGGAAAAAATCTGCGCAATTTAATGCTTCCTCATTTATTCAAGATAATAAATTTTGATCATTTTCAAGTATTTAAAGACGCTACCGCATATACTGCGATTACATTTTTACAAAATGAAAAAACTACAAATTTTTTGTACACTGATAATTTTAAAAATGATTTTGAAAATTTAGAATATAAAAAAATATCAACCCAGTATTTGAGACCGGAAAGGTGGGAATTTTTTGATGAAAAATATTTAGATAAAATTGTTAAACTTAATAAAAAATATTCTACGCTTCAAGAAGTTGCCAATATTCATTACGGAATAGCCACGCTAAAAGACGACATTTATATTTTTTCCCCGGGTAAAGAAGACAAAAATCATTTTTTTCTTAATAATTTTAAAATTGAAAAAGATTTGTGCGCTCCAATCATTAAGGCCTCAACATACAAGGGAAAAAATCAAAATCTTTTTTTAATTTTTCCATATAAAAACGAGAAAATTATCCCTAATAATATTTTTCAAAAAAATTATCCTGAAGCATATAAATATTTTTTGTATCACAGAGACACTTTATCTATGCGAGATAAGGGCGGTGGTAAAAATTATGAAGAATTTTACGCTTTTGGAAGAAACCAAGGACTGAAAACGAGTTTTGGCAAAAAAATTATAACTAGCACCATGAATCTTTCGCCTCGCTTTTATGTGATTGAAGATGAAAAAACCAGTTTTTATGCTGGATATTGCGTTAAGCCAAAAAACGACACGGATCTTTATAAATTATGCGAGGCGCTAAATTCAAATTTAATGGGTGAGTATATCAATTCTGTTTCAAAAAGTTATCGCGGAGGGTATAAATCATACGCGAAAAGCTTTTTGAAAGATTTTGTACACCCTCAATTTTATAAATCTCAATCAGCATTATTTTAACTAAAAAAATATGAACAATAATCAATTTCTACAAATAACTAAACAATCTTTCCTGAAATTTCTTAAAACACACTCAAGGAGTAATAAAAAATTAATTGTATTGCATGGTGCAATAGCAAAAGATATAGAAGACAAACTAGGCAATGAATATAAAATCAAATCGCTTGGGCTTGGAGAAGGCAAAGAGGGAAAACTTGACGGAAGATACATGGAAAAAACGGTTGACATATTAATTTCAAAAAACGGAAATGATTTAGCAGGTATTGGGGTAAAATTTGTGATGAATAACTATTCTCAAAATTCAAACAACTATTTTGAGAATATGCTTGGTGAAACTGCGAATATCAGAACAAATAACAAGGATTATTTTCAAATTTTAATATTGTCAGATGAAATGCCTTATTATAACAACAAAGGCATAATAACAAAATGGGAAAAACTTACCGCCCACAATATTGATAAATACATAGTGTTATCCAAGGATAACACTGGCATATTTTTTCACACGCCTGTCAAAACACTGCTGTTCATTATTAAATTTCCGAATTGCGATCATGATGCGATAACAACGAAAACGAAATATAAACGATACTATTTAAATCAAATATCTGATTCTCCAATACAATTATCAACCAATATAAATAGTGAATTTGGCAATACAATAATACTAAATAATTACGAGATATTTATTGAAAAGATAACTCATTATATTAAGAGTATATAGGAGTTTTGGGCTCGGGCATTCACCCCTTTAATTCCCCTCTTGCCCCTCCCTCAAACAGAATAAGGAGTTTTGAATTTTGGGCATTCACCCCTAACCCCTCTGCCCAAAATCCAAAACAAAAAACAAAATTAAAATTCTTTTTTAGAGCAATCCCGATTGCTATCGGGATTAAAGTAAAACATGCACATCACATAACACGGCATATCTGGTTACGGCTTTTATACAAAAGCCTCCACCCATATTTGCCTCCGCTACGCTACGGCAAACATCAGATATGCCGATACATTGTGCGAAATTTTAAAAAACAAACTTTTTCTATTTTATATTTGAGCCCTTTTAAAAATTTAAAAAACAGGGTTATCGAAAAATTGATAACCCTGCACTGGCGGAATATCACTATTGTGAATCCCGATATTTCACGCCTAATTCAAAAAATATTTTCAGGATTGCTTTTACCTCCGTATCTGCATCCTCAAATTTACAGCTTAAAGTTTCAAGGATGGATGCCACCCTATTGTGCGTAGGAAGTTCGTCATGGAAGAACGCCTTACCACCCCTGCCATAAGTATCCAGTTGTGTCTGAACCTCTTCTCTGGTTTTCGCCTCAGCAAAACGATGAATTGCAAGCATTGGCTCATCATCTGATTTCTCGGTATAGATTGTAATTTTCATTACCTTACCTCCTTTATGCGTGAAATTGTTTACAAAGTACTATGCTAATAATATCCTGGATTTTGAATCTTATACTACTTTTTGAAAATAGTCAAGAGCATGTACAAGATGAGTACATCGGTAA
>Ga0210006_1001208_pt1 | contig 18078 bp, 14 predicted proteins | sample CryGey02umfilter_2_FD_185452 | JGI IMG/M metagenome (GOLD analysis project Ga0210006, IMG submission 185452) | Groundwater microbial communities from aquifer in Utah, USA - Crystal Geyser 4/10/14 0.2 um filter (SPAdes) (version 3) | ecosystem: Environmental > Aquatic > Deep subsurface >... | reverse complement strand
CCTGACTGCATAAAACCCGCCATTGGCTTACCTGCCTGTTTCATAATCTGTGACTGAGAGCCCATACTGTTCTGCATACCTGAATCGCCCTGTGAAAGGTATTCCAATGCCTGCCGTTCATTTATAACTGATTTATCTGTTTTGCCTTTAATGAGATTTTCCTGCGCATTGTCCATTTCATGGGCTGCTTTACGTAAGTTATTAGAAATGTCGGGTGTTATTAAAGCGCTGGAACGGGACATTTTCTGGACTTCGCGGTCTAAATTAACTGTCCGCGATTTCAACGTGCCCTGTCTGCCAGAAAGTCCCTTGAGTTTATCCTGAGCATTCGCCGGAAACTCCACTTCCGTAGGAGATTTTAACACATCAAGTATTTGCTGTTCACCATCTTTTACTTTTCCTGTCTCGCTGACAGTTTCTTCGTATAAATTAACACTATGTGTTGATACTATCGGTTTATAATCTTTTAGAGTTTTTTCCAGTGAATCTAATTGTTTTATAACTTCTTCTAACCACTCCTGGGACTTGTCTATTTTTTGTAAAGTAAGTTCCGTATATATTTTATCCATAACAGGCAGCAATTTATCTCTGTAAAACATACAACTGGAACCGATATCTTTCGGCTCCGCTTTCTTTGATTTCTCCGTGAAACCCCGGGTTTGTTCCATTAACTGTTTCTGTTTCTTAGATAGTTCTGACAATAACTGTTTTTGTTTTTCCATCAATAATTCCTGACGGAACTTTTCTATCTCGTTTGTCTCTTTTAATATTTCATTCTGCTCTGTAATTATTGATTTCAATTCAACGTATTCTTTTTCCATCTGCTCTGAAAATGCACTATCGGCTGAACTGAATCCGACATCACCCCTGGCGTTTTTGAAAGTTTCCAGCATTGATTTTGCCCTGCCTAAAAGTTCTTTCGCAAGTCTCAATGCATTCTCGTAATCACCTTTTGCAAGACTTTCCTTTAAACCCTGTGAAAATGACGACATCTCATTAAAATCTATTTTCTTGACTGCCGGCTGATTAACAAACTCTTCAGGTAAATCCTGAGGCATTTTCTGAACAAGGTCCTGTATTTCCTTCATCATTTCATTAATTTTGTCAACAATTTCTCCTAACTCTTTTGCTTTTTCTGCTGACATTTTTCCTTTAAGCCCCTCAGCAAGAGATTCTCCCATCTGTGACATTTTTTCTGAACTGTTAATCAAATCTTCCATTTTTTGGTACTGCAGGACATCTTCTGCAATCAAGTTCAGGTGTTCTAAATTTGAAATAATTTCATCCATCAGATTATCTGCACTGACAAATTCTCTGTCATTCAGTGATTCCACCGTCTCGCTAAGCTGGTTCTGTTTAAGAGACTCTAAGGACTTCTGAATATGCTGATGCTCACTGAAGACCTGATAATTTGTATATGGGTCAAGTTCCATACGGGACAATAGTTTACTAATCTTTTGCATCAAATTACCGGTATCTTCCTTTATTTTCTCCTGTCCCTGAATCATTTCTGCCTGTTCTTTCACAGAGGGCAGTTGACCGTCGGCAAGCAACTTACTCAGTTTAGATTCCAGGTTAGTCTGGTCACCCAACAGTTTCAGAAGTTCATTGCGGAAATCTTTAAGTTCTGATTCAATCTGTGCGTGTTCCTGTTCATAACTATAGATTTTTAATTCATAAGTATTTGAAACAGAACGTTTTGGTCCGGAAATTGTATCATTATCAAATACTTCCAGAAAATATTCAATTGTATCACCGGGATTTGATTTTATACCGGATATATCCCACTGATATTCAAAAATGCCATCCGTCAATACGGCATCAAATCGCCTTAACAATATTTTATCCTCTTTGGTTTTGCCTGTTAAACGGTAAATTAGCATTACTCTGGAGACACCGAAATCATCGTTAACTTTGTATATCAAATTCACTTTACTGTCCTGCGAAACCACTAAGTTCTGTCCCGGGGATAGAATGGTTATTTCGGGTATGGAATCCTTTTTGATTTTTATTTGATAGTGTGCGGGTGCTGAATCCACCATAGCATCATCAGAAATCAATTCAAACCAGCATTCACCGTTTTTCTCCACAATAAATTCACCGGAAACTTTGTTCTTACCTGAAATTTTTAGCGGTATTGTCTGTGATGACCAGGAGTTTTTTAAGACAGCTTTTTTTAATAACTTATTTGATACGGCAGAAAATTCTATCCTCGTTCCTGTAAGATATTCCATTTCACCCAGCATGGAACCCTCTTTATAAGAAAGTCCCGTATAAGAAGGGAAAAAATATTTAAGTTTAAAATCACCTAATTTTGGTACAAATAACGGATTCAGAGTATATTTTTGACTTCTCAACCCTTTCCATTTTATAAAATACTCGTTAGGCGTTGAAATATGTTCTACTTCATATATGAACTTTTCACCAGTGTTTATCATATCATACTCTACCGGTGACGTTTTTTTTGTCCTGATAACAACATACGGGATATATCTGGCGGGAGTGAGCAATTCCACCGATATTTCCACATCACTACCCCAGGGAACATTAACGCTACCTGGATTTATTCTCATACTTCTGATAAATTCTGAACTAACCGAAGGATAGAGGATGCGTACAACGTTGTTACGAAAAAAAACTATGCATATACAGGCAGATATTATAAGAGAGACAGTCAAAAACCTGCAGGTTTTTGTCAGTTTATCAATATTTAAATATTCAAGGACAGGTATATTTGAAATACTTCTATTGACATTCTCTATAAATGCATCTATGAGTTCTGCTGACACACCCTTTATTTCCTCTTTTTTACCCAAACACCATGCATTTATAAGGTCATCGGAGAAGAAACTATACCTTGCCTGTAACTCACTTATAATTTTCTCCGGTCCCGTTATTTGACTAAACCTTACAATCCTTATCAATGAACCCGCAACCAAAAATAATACTGTCCCCCAGTACATAAACCTTATTCCGATGGGTAATGGCAACAGGTAATCTAAAAAGCAGAAAAAAGTTATAAGATACACACTGGTCGCTATTATGACTATAGAGTTTTTAATTGAATAATATAAAACTCTTTTGTACCTTAATTTTTTGATGAATTCTTCTATATGAGGGAAGTGATTCATATCAATCTGTCCGCAGGATTATCTAATTTTATAAATAAATTCAGCAATGTTTTTTGCAGCATCGGGTTTGCTAAATCGTCGGACATGATTTTGTAAATCCGTGAGTCTCTGTGGAAGGCTGAGAAGGTTGTATGTATATCTAAAAACCTCTGAAAGAGCTGTGCCTGCATAACCCAATCCATATTTCATTATTAATTTTGCATTACCGCGTTCCTGTCCGGGAGTGAAAACAGGTATAATTATCGGTTTACCGGCGGCAAGTGTCTCCATAACAATTGCACCACCGCCTTTCGATATAACAATATCGCTTGCACGTAAGAAATCAGCCATTCTGTTTGTCCAGCCCAGAATTTTTGTCCTGACAAGATAACCCCTTTTGTTCAAAGTTCTATAGACAGTCCTGTATTTTCCCGTAATTACTATTATCTGAAAATTAAAACTTACTTGTTTTCCAAGGGTGTGAACGATTTTAATGAATTTTTTAACATCTCCTAATCCAACCACCACCAGTACCGTAGGTATTCCTGTTTCCATACCAAGTTTTGTTAAAAAACTTTCTTTATCAAAAGGTTCTCCTAATTCCGGATTGACAGGAAAACCGGCGACAAACAGTTTCCCCTCATCAACTCCCAGCACCTTCATTGCGGTCCTTGATTCTTCATCAGCAACTATATAATAATCAACTCCTGAAGTTATCCAGGTGCGGTGAATCGCCGTGGAATCAGTGACAATCGTAACGCATTTAGAATGTTCTTTAAAACGGTTTTTGTAATTCTCAATAATAAAATTCCAGTAAGGGTGCGTGGTTACAAACAAATCAGGTTTTTCTTTCTTAAACAACCTGTAAAATGAATGATATAACCTTGCAAAAATATTTTTAAAATAAAAATGTGCCAGAAAAGAATTGCTTAAATCAAAAATTTTATCCCATATTATGGGCATTTCCATAGACCAGTTGTAGAACCTGTTAAAAATACTTCCTGATTGAGAGTAATCCTTGTCTTTTAAAAAATCCACAATCAGCGTATCCACCTCAGGATGAGATTTTACCAGTGCCTGCTGTGTCCATTTATTTGCGGTTACATGTCCTGTGCCATAACTCGCCGTGAGGAATAATATTTTCATAGATTGACCTTTTTACTGATTCTATAAGATGGGGTTTGGCGTGATTCAAAATACAATCTGACAAGTATCTCCGAAAGCAAACCCAGCAGCATACATACCACGCTCAATCCCCAGAATGAAAAACCGATAAAAAACAGAGGGCTCAGCCACTGTCCTGCAAAAGATACTTTTCTTATAATAACGACGATATTCACGACTAAACCAAATAAGAATGCTAAAACCGCCGCGCCGCCAAAAATATAAATAGGTTTTGTAAGATAAGATAAAAAGAATTTAACCACAAAAAGGTCAAGAAGCACCTTAAATATTCTGCCTAACCCGTATTTTGACTTACCGTAGATTCTCGGCCTGTGGTGAACAACAATTTCAGAAACCCTTGCTCCCTGCCATACGCAATATGCCGGTAAAAACCTGTGCATTTCGCCATAAATTGATAAATTTGCAAGAAATTCCTTTTTATATACTTTCAATGCACACCCGTAATCGTGTAATTTAACGCCAGTCAAAAATGAAATCAGGAAATTTGCAATATTACTCGGTAATATTCTTGTAAAAAACTTATCCTTCCTTTGTTTCCTCCAGCCGCTTACCACATCCGTTCCTTTTTTAATTTCTTCCAGGAGTAACCCGATATCCCTGGGGTCATTTTGCAAATCGCCGTCCATGGTTATTATCAATTCCCCTTTAGAAAAATCCAGCCCTGCAGCAAGCGCTGTCGTCTGACCATAATTCCTGCTCAATAATATCAGTTTAGTATCCTTATCAGCAGATGCCAACCCCTGCAGTTTCTCTCTGGTGCCGTCAGTTGAACCGTCATCAACAAATATTAATTCTGCCGGACAGTCTAATCTCTTAACGGTTTCCTTCAGTTCGGAATAAAGTCTATCAATATTATCCAGTTCATTATAGCAGGGGATTATAATACTTATATCCATTGGGGTTATATCCATTGGGGTCAGGTCTCAACATTCAACAAAAAATTCCTGGCGGACTTTGTAGTCGCCAACCTTGGTTGGCATTTCATTATACTTTAATTATAGAAAAATTGCAATTCCTGTATTCTCGGGGGGTGCATCCTCGGAAATTCAGGTTTCACTGCCTATTTGCTCAGGGCTTTTAACTCGTTTTGGACATCTTTTACTAAAAATGACCTTAACAATGACTGGTAGGAAGTATTATGTTTGTTAGCTAAAAATTTTAATCTTTCAAGTAGCCAATTTGGTAATTTTATTGGAATTGCACGAGAAGATGGTTTTAGGTTTGGGAATATCGTTCTTTTGGCTTTTCGCCAGTCAATGTAATCTGTTGTGTCGTGGGTATCCCAAAAGTGTGCTTCTTCTTTTTCTGTTTTGAACTTTGGGATTTTTTTAAGTTGTTTCATAGTGCATTCTCCTCGTATAAGTCATAAGCATGTTGATATATCCTTTCTAGTTCAATTTCTTCTATAGTACCTATATTGTTCCTAAAAATCTTTATTTTGACTTTAGTCCGTGGAACCCCTCTAATTTTTTCTTCAACTTCTGTTGTATTTAATCTCTTTAGGTTACTTGTCAAAAAGCCATCGACCTCTAATATTGCATCACCTTTTTTTATACCTGCTTTATCTGCGGGAGACATTGGAATCGGTTCAGTAAAATGATAAGTGTAAGTCTTATCTGAGTAGGATACAACGCTAGCTCCTATTCCACCTAAATGATCTTTACCCCAAATCTCTTCTGTTGCTCGATACCTACATTTTTCTGCTTCATTTTTGTATGCTATCTTTTCAAGAAGTTTTATTCTTTTTTTCCAAACGAATTTGTTATTGGGCAACTTGTAAATAAGTTCATTATATTCATTTAGTTTTTTTCTCAAAAGTCCTATTTTTTTTGTATATTTGTCATTTAGCGATGAGTTTTTGTATGATAAATTTTGATATTTATCTATTTTCTTACTCAATAATATCATTTTCTTTTCTAACGATTTCCTTTTTGTGGGAACAGACTTATTAATTTTCTTATAATATTTTAATGCTTCATTAAAATACCCAAGATAAGCAAATAAATCAGCCTTTTGCTCAATTAGTTTAAAATCGTTCGGATTTTTTTCAATTGATTGTTTTGTCTCTTCAGCTAATCTATCGTATTTTTCTATTTTTTTTGTAATTTCATTTTTACTTTGTTCTGTTTCCGATATTTCTGAAAGAGGTTTGTTTCCCCTTTTATATATTTTGATTGCTTCGTTATAGCATTTTTCTGCTTCTTTTAACGTAGGTATTACTTGAGAATTCATATATTCTCCTGCAGATTCTATATAAAACCACTCGCTTGGACCGTCTGCACTCGTTCTCCTAGAATCAGTTAAATCATATAGTAGTTTCCCTTTTAATTGCCATGCTTCAGCATACAACAAATCGATTTCTAATACTTTATCTAAATAAGAAATCGGTTCTTTTATCTTTCCATAATTACGGTTTAAAAACCATGCTTTTAGATATAATGGATATGCATACTCTGGATTTATTTTCAATATCTCATCATAACATTGAATTGCTTTTGAATAACAGTCCCAGACTTCATTTATCACCCATAAATGTCCCAGTGTATTGGACAGATTATCCCAAAGATATGGATCGTTAGGATATAATTCGATTTCCTTCCGATATAATTCTCTAGCATTAGAAAAACATGAACCATACTTAGAAACATCTTCCTGTTCATAAAAAATTATACCTTTTTTAAACCAAGCAAATGCATTTTGGGGATCAATTTCTGTCGCTTTATCTAAACAATTTATCCCTTCCTCATTTTTACCCAATTGAATTAATACCTCCCCTTTTGACGCCCATGCTTCCGATAAATTAGGATCTATATCAAGTGCAATATTTAATAATTTTAGCGCAGCTCTCTTTTTCTTTAAATGTGCTAATGCACGTCCTTTATTATAAAATCCATATGAATATTTGGGGTTTAGTTTTACAATTTCATTATAACATTTTAAAGCATCTTTGTATTTTCCTATTTCCATTAGTATATTGCCTTTCTCTTCCCACGCATAAATTTCTCTAGAATTTTCTTTCAAGGCATTGTCTACACATCTTAAAGCATCATTATATTTCCCAAGAACTAAATATGCATCTGCTTTACAAATCCATTCCCAATATTCAAAAGGTTGAAGTTCTACAACTTTCTCAATACAATTCATCGTTCCTTCAATTGTTTTAGTTTTTGCAAAAGTCGTCCATTTATTGTACCAAGCAGATACAGACTCAGAACTTATTTGTAAAGCTTTATCAAAACATTCTATGGCGCTTTGATAATTCTCCAGATTATTATATATAACACCCATGGCGTTCCATGCTTTGTAATCATTAGACGAAAATCCGACAGATTTTTTACAACAATCTAATGCTTCTTTATACTCTTTCATTCTACAAAGCAAAATACCTTTTAAATACCAAGCTCTAGAATATTGTGGATATAAAGTAATTGCACGATTGAAACAATCAAGTGCTTTTTTGTATTTGACTGTTCTTAGATATTGTTCTCCTCTAATGGTTATATTTTCTGCCATTTTTTTATTCTCAGTAGAAACTTCAATGTTCTCAGTAATGGTATTCGTTTCCTCAATTTGTTTAATCTCATCTTTCGCATCTTTGTGATTAGGATTTAACTTTATCACCTGTTCAAAACACATCTTTGCTTGTTCTATATCACCCATTTTTTTCAATAAAAGTCCTTTATGGTAAAAAACTTCATAGTCATTAGTTCCAAGAGATATGGCTTTATTTAAACATTTAATTGCTTCTTTGGTCATAGTTGATTGTTCTAATGCATATGCTTTTTCTGCCCAAACTTCTGAATTTAATGAATTATATTTTATAACTGAATCAATAACAGAAATAGCGTCTTTATATTTCCCGAGATTCCTGAGTGCCTTTGCTTTCAGAACATCAAATGTTGACTGATAGTGTTGCGGATAAACTTTAGAATATTGTTCAATAGTCTTTAAAATTTCTTCCCAATTACTCATATTCGTAAGAACCCTTATTTTGCTCTGCCAGACGATCTCATTATTAGAGAAAATCTTAATAGATTCGTTGTAGCAACTCAATGCTTGGTCACATTTACCAATATTTTCTAATGTCAATCCTTTCTCATATAGTAGAGCGACATCTTGAGGAGCATTTTTCAATGCTTTATCTATTAATATTATTGCTTCCTCATTTCGACTAAGAGACCTAAGGGCATCTATTTTTGCACATAGGAAAATAAAATTATTAGGTTCTGTTTCAACTATTTTATCAGTAAATTTTATTATTTCTTCATAAGAATTAGTATTGTATAGTGTTTGCAATTTGTGTCTTCGAATAGATTGAAGGCTAATTTTTTCTTGACATACCATATTGTCTAATAATCTAATTTGTCCTAATTTTGGTAATTCACTAATTTCATCATTATCTATTTTAGGATTGAATTCAAGGATTTGCAATGCTTTATCGAAACATTTATTTGCTTCTGGATAATTACCGATATGGGATAGTAATATGCCAATATGGTGCCAAGCAAAGATATTGTTTGGTTGTAATTCTGTAATCTTATTAAAGCATTTTAGTGCTTCTTCATATGAACTATTCTCTATTTCTATTAATCCCTTGTAGTACCATGCGTCTTCAAACTTTGGGTTGATTTCTACTGCCCTATCGATATTTTTCCTTGCTTCCCAGAAATTTCTTAATTCATAGAGTGCTTTTGCTTTATTTAACAAAGTAGATTCATTATTTGGATTAAATTGTAAAATATTGTCAAAACACTCAATTGCTTTTAGATATTCCTTTTTTTTAATAAATTCAATTCCTTCTTCAATTTTGGGATCCATTATTATTACTCTAATACCTTTAGCATACTTGATAGAATTAGTAGCCGTATCAGAATAGCTAATATGGATATTCCCTTCCGAGTCTAATGCCATTGAATTACATTGACTGAATATATCTAATTTATCAATTATTTGCACATTCCATGTTTCATTTACTTTAGTTATATACGACAATACATTTTTCTCTCGAATGTTGACTATATGTATATTTCCATTTTTATCTATGCAAATTGAACTAGTGGCAGGAGGATCAATCCGGGTGAATATAGTAGATCTACTCAAAGAACCCTTTGAATATTTTGTTAACATTAATGCTCCACTCAAAGGGTTGTAGGTACGAGTAGGATAAACAATGTATATGTTGTTTTGTTTATCAATCGCAATTGCAGGTTTTGATACAGCATTATCATCAATTTTAGTAATTTCCCATTTTTCTCCATTCCAAGATGCCAATTTAAGTATTTCTTTTGAACAATAAACAATATGGGGATATCCTTTGCTATCTAATGATAATGAAGTAAGTCCCGTAACATTTGAATCAATAATTGCTATATTCCATGCCGAATCGGTAAATTTTGCATATTTTAAATATTTTTTTGAATCATCAATATAACTAATGCATGGATTATCATTCTTGTCAAGTTTAATCGAGTTTCCAATTCCAGTTACCCCATCCTCATCTACTATTTGAGCAATCCAATTATTAGTAGAAACTTTTTTAATATATTTTAGTTTTTTAGTGACACGATCATAGTAACAGATATGCGGAATATCTTTACTGTCTAACGCAAGTGAGTTATAATCACAAGAGTATTCTGCACTAGGTATTTGTTCTTTATACCATGCGTTTCCGTTAAGAATGGCATATTTTAAATTACCATAATAAGATGACATATATACAATGTGCACCCTGTTTTTTTTATCAATTGCAATAGATGTTCCTGCCCATGCCTTTATACTTTCACTGACATTTTCTATTTTCAGGACATCCCAGCGAATTGTTGGTATTTGTTTATCTATATTAGACTTTGTTTTTGATATTTTCTCAATTTGTTCAGCAAAAATATAAAAAATAAAAAAAGTTAAGAATAAATATATAAATAAAAAAATAGCCAGCTTTGTTATTTTCATTATACTTTTAATAGATGAAGTAACCAGAGTAATTTGGGAACTGCGTATTTCTTCGTTATTAATTATTTGTCGACTAAGAATCCATTTTCAACAAGCCACTTATGCCATTTTTCTATTTTTTTACTTCTTCCCTTGTTGTCTGAACAATAATACCAAAATCTTGCTTCTTTTTCGTTGGACTGTCTTTTTGTTATTTCACAAAGTGCTCCATAAGAATGTTGTCTTGCCCATGATAATTTATTATCTAATGATTTAAGTAGATAAGGAATACTTGATTTATCTCCTTGTTCAGCAAGATAGCAAGCAGCTTTCCATTCACCTTTATGCATATTATCTTTTAACCATTCTACTCTACTTTTAGTCTTATTTTCTCTCCACCAACTCAATAATTCATTAGCAACTATAGTATTATCAGTGGGTGGTTTTGTAGTTATCCAGTTAATATCCATACCTATGATTTCTGAGATACTTTGGGTCGCGAAACCACCATCACTATCCCGCAATTTCTCGTCTGATATAAACTTTATTAAAAGAGGCATATATTCTTTAACATCTATCAAATTATCTAAATATACATATGATTGTAAAGATGAAATAACCCCTAAATTTTCACCAGTTTCTATTGCTTCTTCTATGTCGTAGAGAAAGATAATTTGATTAAATATCTTCCAACAAAGAGAGCTGATTTGGTTAACCGTTTCTTGTTGTATAGCTACGAAAGATAATTCTTTTTTGATCTTGCCATTTTCATATATCAAAGTTGTTTTTCCAGAATCTAGAACAGGTTGTTCCATAGATTTTATTTTTTCTTGGGTAAGTTCTAAAAAAGATTGGTTTTGAAAAAGATCTATTAATCTGTTAGTTACCTGCTTTGATAATTTATAATCTATTTTTATTTCTTTGTTGTACCTGCTAAAAACACAATTTATATCACCATCTCCATAAATTTCCAGATTGACATATTTATACGGCGAATCTCCACCCCCAACATGTTGAAATAACATCTTTATAGTTTCAGTAGAATACTGAGCTTGTGTAATGGATACAAAAAGGAAAGAGAATAGTAAATAAATATAATATGTAATCCCTCCCCTTTGCATTTCTTTTAATATTTTCATAAAATTTCTGTTAAAAATATTAAAGTTTCAGTAAATAGACCAACTTCAAAGGTAAAACATTCTTACAATGTTAGTATGCAACTTTTCAGAAAAAGCGTAGTTCTCAATTGGAAATCCGCACCTTAATTCTAGGTATATTGTATATCTTTTTGAATATTGTTTCAACAGTAAATCGTATTTACTGTTTCACCCTCATCCTGACCTTCTCCCATCACGGGAGAAGAGAAATAAAGAGATTATTGGAAGGAATATTAATGTTTGGAAATGATAAAAGTAAGAATTAGGAATGGTATCCTTCGGCTTTGCTAAGGATAACCAAATTACAGTTACTATAAATAATCACAATTTAAATTCTGGAAAGTGCTTTCTTATAAACTATATTGTCTCTTCGGTGTCCTATAGCAATAATTCTGATCTCATCACCAACAATACGATAAATGACTCGCCAGTCTCCAACACGGAGCTTTCTATAACCGTGTAAACTTCCATGAAGAAAAAAACCAAATCTTAAAGGGTCAACCATAAGTCGCTGTTCAATAGCATTTTTTATTCTTAAAGCAATGTCATTCCCTAAACGAGGAATATCGTCAGTTTTGACTTTTGGATGGTATATTATTCTCATTTATTTTTTATTCCATACCTCTTGATGTGTTAAGCCATGTTTCCAGTTGAAATTCTTTTCTCTTGCAGCAGCTAATTTGTCAAAATATCTATCCTCAACAATTTCTAATGCTTCACGAATTAAATCCCTGCATAGACTGGAGACAGAAATGCCTTCTTTTTTAGCTATATTTTTTATTAAATTTTTTACTGGTGGTTCTAACATTACAAGAGTTCTTTGATTACCCATATTAGTCACCTCCTGTTATTATTGTATCACATCTGATACATATTTGTCAAGAAAGTCGTCCAGTTAACTTGCCTGACGGCAGTCAGGAAACTGGACGCTACTGTAGCGTCCCGATTCCCGCATTAGGCGGGTCCGCCTACGGCATGATATTGGGACGAATTGTTTTATAATTTCTAAGCTTTGAAAAAAGGGTTGAACAAAAATATTAACTTTGTTTGGAACCACAGTAGGGACAGAAATTCCAGTAAGATTCTATTATCCTACCGCAATTATTGCATACTTTCTTTTTATCATAGACTTCTGCTCCTTCTGCTACACGTGTATATTGACTGCAATGAGGACATATAGGAAGTGAATCCAACTTTCTCTTGTTGCAATTTGAACATTCTACAAGTTGACCTTTTGGTCTGCTGAACAAATAAAGCGGCAGTCCGACAATCATAACTAAAAACGTAAGCAAAGCCCAGGGCAAGCCATTTATTCCGCGACTCCTGGCGTCATTATATACCCAGGAAGCAATAAGAAATGCAATAATAGCTGCTGTTAAAATCTGCATAGTATAAAGATTTTCAATATTTGCAGAACTATATTAGTCATAACGCCTGCTGCAATATCATCAAGGACTATACCGAATCCACCGGGTAATTTCTCTAACTTCTTTACAGGCGGGATTTTTATTATGTCAAAAAAGCGGAAAAGCAGAAAACCTGCTGCAAAAAATGTAATTCTATGCGGGATAAATAGCATGCATACCCAAAAACCTACGATTTCATCTATTACAATTCTCCTGTCGTCTTTTCTGCCGGTCTCTTTTTCTGATTGCCCGGCAACAATTATGGCGATAATAATACTAAGCGATACAATTATTATCTGCATAGTAGTGTTTTTTGGAAATAACTGCCAGTAAACTACTGCGGAAAGAATGGTCCCGAAGGTACCGGGAGCAAGAGGTATGTATCCTGTAAAAAATCCCGTGGAGAGTGTTTTTATTATTAAGTTCACTTATTTTTTATTATTAAACTCTAATTTTATAATATCACGATGTCTATAAATATAAGATATGCCCGAATATGCTGTTACAAGAGAAACGGATAACGTTAACCAGAAGGGCAATTTTAACAATATTAATGCTATCCGGGAATAATTTTCATAACCCTGGGATTTAGAAAAAGAATGAAAAACAATTATGACAAGTATAATAATTATCACAATAATTTGAGACGTTGTTTTGAATTTACCAATCAAATCAGCAGAAACGACTTTTCCCTGTGACATAGCAATAAGCCTTAATCCTGTAATAATAAACTCCCGGGAAATAATCAATACGACCATCCAGGCAGGTATTCCCAATTCAGGCAATCCGACAAACGTTATAAATGCAGAAGATATCAATAACTTATCAGCCAGGGGGTCAAAGAAAATACCGAATTTTGATACATCGTTAAATTTACGGGCTAAAAATCCGTCAAATGCATCTGTCAATGCAGCAATAATAAATATTATCAAAGATAATATCCATGTCCATAAATTGTTAATAAACATAAGCACAACAAATACCGGTATAAGAATTACTCTTAATAAAGTTAGTTTTGTTGCTATTGTCATACCTGTCATTCCAACCTGAGCACTTCAACATCAGCGGGTATTTTGAACCGGAACAATTCATCAGGAGGCTCTAAATTTACCTGCCAATCTGTTAATTCTGTTATACACACAACCGTCTGGCTGATGAATTTACTTTTAACAGGCAGGAAATCCTCTCTGGAAATCCACATATTGAATTCAAATCTTTCAGGTAAATGTTTTTTTGTCCGCAGGACTATCTTTTTTGTCCGTTTGGGTTTGAGTAAGATTACATATGCATCTTTTTCTTCATTCAATAATTCAAAAACATAGTTCTTTTTCAAATCCTGAATTCTACCTTCCGGATTGAAAATGCCCGGGATAATATATGAAATGCCCTTCCAGTTCTTCCAGGTCTCAACAAACACCTGTTTAGTCAGCGGACTGTATATGAATAATTTCTTTCCGTCTGAAACAATTGTTTTGCTTTCCGGGTCCTGCTGAATCAATAAAATTTTATCCGGCTTTTTAAATGTGACTTCACTCCGGATAGTATGTTTCTCGTCAACTTCCTTAAACTCTATTCTCTGAATAATTTTGACTTTCAGGTCACTGATTCCATTTTCTTTCTTCTGTATATTCTCCAGAACCTCGTCAATTTCTATGGCGTTGATTACTGAACACAAAAATATAAAAATAAAAACGGGGACTCCAAGGGAGGAAACTATATCAGTTCTCATCTGCGGGCTCCATGTACTCGTCTATTTTATCAAATAATATCTGCCATCTGTTTGTCCCTTCGGGTTTGACTATGAATCCTCTAACTTCAAGCAAACTCAAAACATCACTCGCCCGTGCAGATGAACCGAAGTGAGCCTTCAGCAGGTCCTGTGATACCCTCTTGCGTTCTTTAATAAGCACCAATGCCTGTTTCAAATATGTCTCCTTTGTCTCGTCTTCTTTTGATTCCTGTTCCTTTTGCACCGTTTTCACTATATCATCTTCATATTCCGGTTTCACACCCTGCTGACGGATGAAACCGACAACTGCTTCTATGTCTTTTTCAGACAGATAAGCGCCCTGCAGACGTATGGGTTGCGGTTCACCCGTAGGTAAGAACAACATATCTCCCCTGCCCAGCAGGTCTTCTGCTCCCACAACGTCAAGTATTACCCGTGAATCTATCTTTGAAAGAACCTGAAAAGCGATCCGGGAAGATAAATTTGCCTTAATCACACCTGTTATTACATCAACACTTGGCCTCTGTGTCGCCAGAACCAGATGGATACCAACTGCCCTTGCCATCTGTGCTAATCGCTGGACAGCATCTTCTACTTCTTTTGGTATTGTCAGCATCAAATCTGCCAGTTCGTCAATTATGACCACTATATAAAACTCTTTCTTTTGTCCTTTCTTTTCCATAAGAGCATTGTATCCCTCAATATTGCGGACAGTTGCCTGTGCAAACTTTTCATACCTTTTTTCCATAATCTTGACAAGATATTGCAATGACCTTGAGGCCTGTTTTGCCTGTGTAACAACACCTGCTTTCTCAGCAGGAACCTTCGGGTCATAAAGATGAGGCAGGTCATTGTACGTCGGTAATTCCAACCTCTTCGGGTCAATTAAAAGAAATTTTACCTCGTCAGGTTTTGACTTGAACAGGATTGAAGAAATTATAGAATGAATACAAACACTCTTACCCGACCCTGTTGCACCCGCAATTAAGAGATGAGGCATCGTTTCAAGATCAGCAACATAGGGTTCACCGGTAGACGTCTTCCCGAGTCCGATTGTAAGTTTAGATTTGGAGTTCTGAAATTTTTCAGACATAACAATTTCACGCAAGCCCACAATGTTAATCTCCGGGTTAGGGATTTCAATACCTATGGCGGCTTTACCCGGGACAGGTGCAATTATATGCAGCCTTGAGGTCTTCATTGCAAGGGAAATGTCATTGACACGTGCTGTTATTGACTGCACTTTCACTCCCGAGGCCGGTTCCAAATCAAACCTTGTAACAACAGGTCCCGGGGTTATGTCAATGACTTTTGCAAAAACATTAAAACTCGCAAGTGTTTCTTCAAGCAATTTTGCTTTTGCACGCATCTCTTCCTTTTCGTATTTTTTTTCAAAGCCGGGTACTTTCCGCAGCAAATCAACCGATGGAATTTTATACTCAACTTTCTGCTTTTCAATTTTTTCTTCAACCCTTGGCTTAATCCCGGGTTTTTTCTCAACTACTATTTTAGGTTCACCTGGAATTTCGGGTAGTGGCTCAGGTTTTACCTTAATAATTTTTTCAGACTCAGGAAGAGATTTTATCTTTTTATTAAGTTCACTGGTCTTTTTCCATTCTTCTAAATCCTTTTTTATTCTATTTGAAATAAATCCTATAATTTCAGATAGGGATATGTTGAAGAGTAATGTTATTAAATAAAGGATACCGATAACAACTACAAAAATTGACCCTGTCCCACCGAATAATCTTTCAAAAATATTATCTCCCAGAAATTTACCTGTCCAGCCGCCATAATTTGTTTTATAAAATTTACCAATTATATTCAGGAATGAACTTATAAGCAGAATCAGACTAACAGAAAGTATAATATGCTGCGGTTTCGCCTTTTTATATTTAAGCAACTGCCAGGAGTAAAATGCCAGAAAAACAGGAACAAGAAACATAGCCTGGCCAAAAATGATTGAAAACCACTCTTTGAATTTTTTTCCCACAATACCAAACTGCTGTGGAGAGATTAAACAGAATAGAAGTATAACAGCGATAAAGAAAATAGTAATAGATTTTATTTTCTTTATCTTATGCTGTTTTTGTTTTACGCGTGATTGGAAATATCTGTATGCCATAAAAATGGAGACGTTTCACATTTTCTTCAATTTTATCAAATAGGTGTTTTTCGACTGAATAATGACTATTTTATCTTCCCGTGCTAACCATCCTAACCCTAAAAAAAGCAATGAATTATTCAGTTTAAGCGTAAATTTTAATTTGATTATATCGCACTCCTGCTCCTTAGAGAGGTACTCCAGGATTCTGCCTGCCGTTGTACCTAATAAATTTTCTGTGGAATTCATAATCTTTATAATAACTCTATCAAAAACATATCTTCTCCGACATTTACCACTTTACCGTTTTCAACGAATATCCTCGTTATCCTGCACCTTTTCTCAGTCCTGATTTCGTTCATAACCTTCATCGCTTCAATAATACAAAGGACAGCACCCTGTTCCACCGTATCACCCTTCTTAACAAAAGGTTCGGACTGCGGTGACAGTGCACGGTAAAATGTACCGTTCAACGGTGATTTTATTCTTGTACCTGTTATTGTCTCTTTAGTAGCTACATTTCCATTATTGTTAATCCGTGAGACAACAGGAGGAACTTCGGGTTTGGTTTTTGCCGATTTGCGTCTGAGTTTGACATGCTGCGTGCTGTCCTTTAATTCAAGTTCCTCAAGATTTTCATCAATCATGAGATTGTAAAGTTCACTGATTTTATCAACTTTTTTTTGTTCTTTTGAGTTAGTCATTGTACCATTATATTTTTAGTGCTGCTTTCCGCGATAAAACGACTCTTCCCTGATTATCTATATCGGTAACTTTGACAGTAACCTCGTCACCCTCTTTAACAACGTCCTCAACCTTTTTGACATGGTGCTCGGCTAACTGTGAAATATGCACCAACCCCTCTTTACCGGGCATGACTTCTACGAATACACCAAAAGGAGTTACCCGGGTAGCCCTGCCTTTATATGTTTTACCAATTTCTACCTCGGCAGCGCAATATTCCACCATCTGCCGTGCACGTTCAATACTTTCAGAACTTTCAGCAGATATAAATACCTGTCCACTGTCTTCAATATCAATCTTTGTCCCTGTTTCTTCAATAATACGTTTTATGTTCTTTCCACCCGGACCGATTAATTCTCCGATTTTTGTCTGTGGAATCTGTAGTATTATCATCTTGGGTGCATAACTTGAAAGTTCCTTACGGGGTTCGGCAATCACTTCTGACATTTTATCAAGGATAGTTAACCTTGCTGTCTTTGCCTGGACAAAAACTTCATTGATTAGCTTTACATTTATACCGGAAATTTTAAGGTCTAACTGTAATGCGGTGATACCTTTTTTTGTACCCGCAATTTTAAAGTCCATGTCACCAAAATGGTCTTCAAGTCCTGCTATATCGGTCAATATAATGTACTCATCATTTTCTTTTATCAACCCCATGGCAATACCCGCAACGTTTGATTTTACGGGCACACCTGCATCAAACAAGGCCAGG
>Ga0210006_1001203_pt1 | contig 18102 bp, 16 predicted proteins | sample CryGey02umfilter_2_FD_185452 | JGI IMG/M metagenome (GOLD analysis project Ga0210006, IMG submission 185452) | Groundwater microbial communities from aquifer in Utah, USA - Crystal Geyser 4/10/14 0.2 um filter (SPAdes) (version 3) | ecosystem: Environmental > Aquatic > Deep subsurface >... | reverse complement strand
GGAGAAGCAGGCTGATCATTAGGGTCCGAGTTATTTTTGGAAAGGGTTTCATGTGCTTGAAATCACGATGGCTCGATAGTTTCCTTGGCCTTCGCTTTGTGTGTGGATGTCGTTGAATTTTGTTTGTGCCAAATGAAGATGAATGAGTCGTCGGAAATAAGGTGACATGGGCGGAAGTTTGACGGAAGCATTGGCTTTGCGCACTTGCTCTACTCTTTGTTCCGCCATTTGAAGCACGTTTTCTTCTTGGCGTTTTCGATAGTTGTCGACATCGAGTGCGATTGAAAAATCATTTTCAGCTTTTTTGAAAAGAAGGATTTTAAGTAAATGTTGGAGTGAAAAAAGAGTGGCTCCATGGTAACCGATTAAAAGTTGAGGTTCTTCAGCTTCAATGTTGACTCGATAATGGTTGTCTTCGAGCGATTCAACTTGAATCCCTTTGAACCCGATGTGCATGAGTCCCAGGATTGGTTTGAGGGTTTCTTCAATGATTTCTTCCATTGGATATGGTTATTAAAGTTTATGGATGGAGCAAAGCTATGAGGCGGAGTCGTGTGGCGCTCCGTCGCGAAGATTGTTAGTCGTTTTTTTCAATGACTCGGACAGTGGGTTCTGATGCGTTGGTCGTATTTTTTGTCTGCTGTTTATTTATCACAAGTTGTTGAATAATGCCATATGTGGTTGAAACGCCCCAATAAAGGCCGACTCCTGACGGTAAACTGGCTGTGAAAAAAGCAATCATGGCCGGCATAAAGTATTTCATCATATTGTTGGCCATTTTCATTTGATCTTGCATGTCCGGTGCTGCGTCAGAGTTCTTTTTTGCAGGTTTGTTGGAAGGGGGTTTGTTGGCTTTCTTTTTTTGAGCGCGCGCAAAGGCCAAATGCATTTGAGTGAATTGCAATCCTCCCACGATGAGAGGAAGAATGATTAAGTTAGGACTCAATAGGTTTAATCCTAAGAAGTGTTCTTGCATGAGGTGAAATGAGAAGCCATCTAATACGTTGGGATAAATCAATTCAATCTTGTCCATGGATAAACCTTCCCGGATGACGTAGTAGAGTGCGATGAGAATGGGAAATTGAACAAACATGAGCATACAACTCCCAAAAGGATTGACCTTGTGTTCTTTCCAGAGGGCCACGGTTTCCAGCGCGATTTTCTCTTGATTGTCTTTATGCTTTTTTTTGAGTTCTTCGATTTTAGCTTGGACTTCTTGCATCTTTTTTTGAGAGCGCATGGCACGTTGAGAAGGTATCAATAGCAGCGTTCGGATGAATAGCGTGAGAAAAATAATTCCCAGTCCCAAACTGTGTCCGGGGCTGACTTTAATGAAATAGATGAGCCCGTTGAGGATGGGTCGATAAATGGCATTCATCCAAAGGCGTCCGATGGCGGTGCGTGGTTCAACGGTGAATTCATTTGATGTGAATGCTTGTTCTTTGCCATTGATGTTGAGGGTAGCGCCAATGCGGTATCGTCCACTTTCTCCAAATAAACGATAAGCCCAGTTTTTATAATCTACATCAGTGTTTTCTCCGGGGAGTAAGGTGAGGGTGGTTGGTTCGCAGTTGGAGACTTCTTCGGTCCCCTTTTTTTCAGCCCAGTTTCCATTCTCATATTTATAGACCTCTAGAGGTTGAGTGCCGCAAAGTACGGGGATATCAACGGCGTATTCTGTGTTGTTTTGAAGTTTTACAATAACGGATTTTCCTTCTCGATAATCGGTTTTTTTGGTGGCAATGCCAATGTCGGATTGCATTAAAAAGACATCACCTTCTTGGCTTTTGTCTTTTTGTTGCATGAGGTTGAAAGCCACTAAAAAAATGAGCAGCCAGAGAATATATTTGTTGTTTTTCATTGAAAGAGGGGGAGAAGTTTTAGGAAACTTTTTTCAATCTCATCGTAGGTTGCTCCTATAATAGCTTTTTTCGGGAGAATGAGAATGTCAAAATGAGATGAAGTGATTAATTTATCCCAGTTGAGTCTTAGTATTTCGTTGATTTGGCGTCGAATTCGGTTTCGTTGGACCGCTGTTTTTTCAATTTTTGTGCTTACAATCACGCTACAGCGATGATGGTCCAGGTCACTTTTTCGAAAGCGGGCAATCAAAAATTGACTTGCCGCCATGTCTCCGGACTTTAGAATCCCCGAAACATTGTCAGATTTCGTAAGACGATAGCGTCGAGCAAGCATGGAACGGGCTTAGAGGCCAAGACGGTGACGACCTTTGGAGCGGCGTTTTCTGAGAACACGACGTCCGTTTTTAGAGGCCATCCGAGTCAAAAAGCCATGAGTGCGGTGTCGTTTGCGTTGGCTGAGTTTTCGAAGCATCGAGAGTAAGGCAAAGGTTGAAATGGCTCACTTAAAGAGCCGAAAGCGTGTGGATATTAGAGGGGCTTAGACGAAAAGTCAACAGCGAACTTCTTGAAGTGGATTCTTTTTTCAAATTTCCCTTTATCTGATGCCTTTTTTCTAGTATCTTTTCCGTGATTTAATGTGTCTATTATGACGTTTCGTATTGATCATGACTTTTTATTGATTGGAAAGCCTTCAGCAGGGTTTTCCAAGGATTATTTTTATGAGTGGGATGATGATCTGGGGGGCGATAAAGCTCAGTTGTTTTTGACTATTCATATTAATGGCACTGATCTTCCCGGAGATCAGATTGGGAATGCGATTTTTGATGTCATGAAAAACTATTTTTTTCATGATTTATCTCGAAAGGCAAGTGAACGTTTTGAAGACACTTTAAAGGAGATCAATGCTGAAATTCGTAATCAAGAGGAGAAGTTAGGAGAAAAAGTGGTGCCTCATTTGAATGTGGTGTGTGGAGCGATTTCCGGAAATGTGTTGTATTTGTCTCAACATGGCGAGGCAGAAGCTTATCTTGTGCGTCGTCGTTATGTCAGTCTTGTTAGTGAAGATCTTTCTGATCCCAAGAATCATGATGAATTGTTTCAAAATATTGCAAATGGTGAATTAGCGGCTGGCGATTATGTGCTTTTTTGCTCCACACGGTTATTGCGATACATTACAAAACCTGATTTGGGACGCTTGCTTTCGGGTGGCGCTGAATTGGGAATGGCTTTGGATGCGATCAATGATGCGGTTTCAATTGATTTAATGGATCGAATGAGTGTTTTGGGCATTAAAGTGGGGGAAGAAGAAATGATGGTGATTGAAGGAGAGGATTCTGACATGGAGGTTCCTTCAGATGTACGAGACAAGCGATTTTCTCAATGGGGAGAGTCTCTAAAATTGCATTTGGGTAAGTTGATTCCTTCAAAAAAAGATCGTTTAAAGGATGTTCCTGAAGAAATTTTTGAGGAAGAACTATCTGAAGAGGTGGAGGAAGTTGAAGAAGTTGAAGATTTAGATGCGCACCGTGAAGCAATTCGGATGGGAATAGAGGAATCAGTAGATAAAAAAGTTTCTTTGAAATCTGAATTTTCTGATCTTATGAAGGAATGGAAAACGCTTAAGAGGGATAAAATTTTAATTTTCTTGATTGTGGTGGTGTTGGTATTGATTGTGGGAATTTATTTGGTGCGTAATCAAGGTCAAAAAAAGAATTATATTGATGATTTGGAAGGCAAGTTGGCTACTGTGGAATTGGACATTAATACGGCAAGAACCACAGGTGCCTATGATAAAGTGTCTGCTACAGTATTGTTGGATGAGGCGGAAGCATTGTCTTTGGAAGTTTTAAATTCCGGTTATTTAAGAGGAAAGGCGAGTGAATATCTTGTTGAGATTGAAGCACAGCGAGATCGTTTGGATGGCGTTCATCGCATTGAAAATCCGGATGTTTTTGTTGATTTTTCTTTGATGAATCCAGAAATGAATGCGTTGGGCATTGTGGCCATCAATGACAATCTTTATGTGTATGAGCATAATAAACTTTATGAAATTCTTTTGGATCAAATTCAAACGCCGATCACCATTGATCCGAATGAAGTTTTGATTGATGCGGCTTATTTTGATGATCGTGACTCTCTCTTTTTCTTGACTAAATCCAATCGAATCATTGAGTACAATGAAGGTCAGATTTCTTTTGTGGACACCACGGATACGGCGTGGCACTCAGCCACGGAATTGGCGATTTTTAATAACCGTATTTATTTGTTGGATCCGGTACAGGGTCAAATTTGGCGTTATTATCAACAACGTAATGGTTTCAGCGGTGCGGACGAGTATGTCACGGATGGAACGGATTTGAAGGACGCCGCTTCTTTTGCCATTGATGGAGCGGTTTATGTGCTTCATGGCAATGGTTCATTTGCTAAATATGTAAGTGGAGAATTGGCAGAAGAGTTTTTGGTTCGAAAGGCGCCTTCGGCTGATTTGTCCGGAGCCACTCGGATTGTGACGGAATTTGAAATGTTCCAAACGTTTGTTTTGGATACGGCCGGAAGTCGTGTCTTGATGTACAACAAAGACGCTCGTTCTGGAGATTTGGTTTATTCCTCGCAATTTGTTTTGGAGAATGTAGAGGAACTGCGTGATATTTACGTGGATAAAAAGGCCAGTCGTTTGTATGTGTTGGGTAAGACCAAAGTGTATGTGATTCCGTTTTAGGCGGCATGTTCAATTGCCAAGGTTTCATTGTCTCCGTTGCTTTCGTCTAGAATTTTTTAGTTCTGTGCCACAAAGCTCGTGGCTCCAAGCCAGGCTAAATTGAAGATGGAACGTTGAGTGTGAGCGTGGGCGGCGCTTTCTATCAACACGCCGATCGGTTCTTGAGGATTGAGAGAAATGATGGCCACAAAATCGTCATAAATGGAGATATCGTTTTCAAAGGGGAATGCCTCGGGATTGATGAACAGTATTTCGGTGCGTTCAAGCGGGTAATAATCGTGCATGAAAGTCATGCCGGTTTTGGATTTAGGAGAAAGCAGGCGACGTTTGATTGTGGATTTTTTGCTTTTTTTAAGATGCACGGGGAGGTGATTGTGCATGAGGGTATTCATTTTTTCTAGGTTGGTGTAGCCAATGAGCTCACTTTTGGCCTGGAGCATGTGGCCGAAAAGTATCTGAAGGTTTTCGAGTCCTTCAAAGGATTGGATTTTTGGTTTGAAAGGGTGGGTATTGGTGATGGAAAGAAGTTCGGGGAGGAGTTGTTTGGCTTGTTGAAATTTCTCTTCTTGTTGGTTGACAAGAACTTGGGGTGGTTCGGGCATGAAAAACTTAACCTTCCCTCGGTTGATGGGTTTGATAAGCTTTTTTTTAATGAGTTTCTCGAGGACGTGATAGGTGTTGACTCGCGGGATTTTGGATTTTTGAGCAATGGTACTGGCATAACCTCCGCCCAGTTCTAGGGTTGATAGAAAAATGATGGCTTCATCTGGGGAAAGTCCCAGTGGTTCTAGGTCTGAGGCAGTAATCATGTAGATATTGTAAAAAAATCTCTACAATAATTTTAGCATAGATAACAGGTTTAATCAAGTTTTGGTAACTGCGTATAGTTGATAAACTTTACAAAATGTCTTACTATTTGATTCAAGCTTAATTTTTATCTATGATTTCAAAAAACTGTTCCATCTCCAACCAATCCTTCTTTATTACTGATAAGGATCAGGCGTTTTATAAGAAAATGGACGTTCCTTTTCCTACTTTGTGCCCGGAAGAGCGTCAGCGTCGTCGATTGGCGATTCGGAATGAACTTCATCTTTATAATCGAAAATGTGATAAAACGGGAAAATCCATTATTTCTATGTATGCGCCAGATGTGCCTTATGTGATTTATGCCTTTGATGAGTGGTGGAAAGACGATTGGGATCCATTGGAGCATGGTCGTGAGTTTGATTTCTCTCGTCCTTTTTTTGAGCAGTTTGCTGAGCTTCAGGCGGTGGTGCCGAGGATGGGACTAATCAATCGCGGCGAGAATAGTGATTTTAATAGTTATGCACTTGATAACAAAGATTGTTATTTGGTTTATACGGCGGATTATAATGAAAAGTGTTATTATTTGCGTTTTTCAGATCGTAATTATCAATGTGTGGATTGTGATTTTACGTTTGATTCGCGTTTTTGCTTGGGTCTTATTAAAGCGGAAAATTGCGAAGGTTCTTTTTATTCACAAAAGATTAGTGGTTCGAGTGGGCTTTATTTTTGTTATAATTTGCAGAATTGCCATGACTGTATGTTCACGACCAATGTACAAAATAAGCAGTATATGATGTTCAATCAACAGCTCACAAAAGAGGAATATGAAAAACGTAAAAAGAATTTAGGACTGCATACTTATGAAGGTGTTAAGAAAGCATTGGCTTATTTTGAAGAAGTAATGGCTAAAACGCCACGTAAGCATTTGGAGAATAAAAATTGTCAGGATAGTGTGGGGGATTATTTGATTGATTGTAAAAATGTGACTGAATCTTACGATTGTTATCGTTGTGAAGATGTAAAATTTGGTACGCATCTTAAAGAGGCAAAGGATTGTTATGATTGGGATTTTGTAGGGTATAAGAGTGAACTTTGTTATGAAGTTTCAAGTTCAGCTTATAATTTGTTTAATTGTCGTTTTGTGATGAATTGTTGGTTAGGGGGAAAGGATCTTACTTATTGTGATTTGTGTTTGGGGAATGAGGACTTATTTGGGTGCGTAGGATTGAGAAAGCAGCGGTATTGTATTTTGAATAAGCAATACACGAAGGAGGAGTATGAAAAATTGGTGCTTAAAATTATTGAGCATATGAAAAAGACAGGAGAGTGGGGGCAGTTTTTCCCAGTATCAATGTCTCCTTATGGTTATAATGAAACGGTGGCATCTGAATATTTCCCTATGACAAAAAAAGAAGCTTTAGAGTGTGGTTATAAATGGCATGACAAAGATGAAAGCGCGGCCTATCAGGGGCCGGAAGTAATATTGCTGGAATCGATTGAAGAGACGAATGATTCGATTTGTGCTTCGATTTTGAAGTGCGAAAAAACAGGGGTTCTTTATAAAATTATTCCTCAGGAGTTGGCATTTTATAAACGTTTTGGGGTTGCACTTCCGAGAGTGGCTCCACTTGAGCGCCATCGAAATCGTATGGGATTGCTCAACCCTCGTAAGATCTATGATCGTGTCTGTAATCAATGTGGAGGAGCGGTTAAGACATCGTACGCACCTGGGAGGCTTGAGCCGATTTATTGTGAGCCTTGTTACTTGAAGGAGGTGTTCTAGAGGGTTACAATGCTTTCCATGAGACTTCCTTTTAAGCGATCTTATCGTACGTTGAATACCGTGCATGTTTCTGCGGAGGCATTGAAGCATAATTTAAATTTGTATCGGACCTTGTTTCCGGGGAAGGCGATTTGTCCGGTGCTTAAATCCAATGCGTACGGACATGGCTTGATTGAGGTGGCAAAAGTGATGGATCAGGAGCGACCTGAGTTTTTGATCGTGGATTCATTGTATGAAGCGTATAAGCTTGAGTCAGCTGATATAAAATCCAAGATTTTGATTTTGGGATACACCTTTCCTGAAAATTTAAGTCGAAAAAAGGTGCCGTTTCATTTTGCGGTGTCTGATCTTGAATCGGCTCGCGTATTGGCAAAGCAAGGAGCAAAGGTACATTTAAAAATTGATACGGGGATGAATCGCATGGGGTTTGGAATGGATGAGTTGCCAATGGTGTTGCCTGAATTGAAGGCGCTTGATTTGAATGTAGTGGGAGTGTTGACGCATTTGGCAGATTCGGACAATCCGGAGGATGAGTCGTATACTCAAATGCAATTGAGTTGTTTTGAGGAGGTGGTGAGCCTTGTGAGAGGTGCGGGCTTTGATCCTGAGTGGATTCATCCCGGGCAGTCTGCAGGGTCGCTCAAGGCCGGTGAGGTGGGAAATATGGTGCGTTTGGGCTTGGGATTGTATGGAATTTCGCCGTTTGAGGAGGGAGATCCTAATGGGGAGATTTTGAGTTTGTTAAAACCGGTGATGGAATTAGAATCAACTATTGTGGGAATTCGTCGATTAAAGGCGGGAGATCGTGTGAGTTATAATGGAACGTTTGTGGCCGAACGTGCCATGATGATTGGGATTGTTCCGGTGGGTTATTATGAAGCATTGCCTCGGGTGTTTTCCGGTAAAGGGGGGATGGAAGTGAGTGGAGTGATGTGTCCAATCGTGGGTCGTATTTGCATGAACTACACCATGGTGGATGTGACGAGCGTGGAGGGCGTGACCATCGGGGATTCGGTGATGGTTTTTTCAAGGAAAAGGGGAGCGGTGAATTCAATGGTGGAATTAGCAAAAAAGGCGGGCACCATTCCTTATGAACTCATGACAAGAGTGGCGGAGAGTGTGCGGAGGGAAGTACATTAAAAAAAAGCTCTCCGTGGCCAGGGAGAGATTATAAACGGTTCGTACAGCGGTGATAATGTTGTCTACGGCGTTTTTCTTAACTCGCAACATTCACGCACTGTATCTACGACCATAACAATTATGTCAGACTGTGGTTGTTTTGGCAAGCCTTTTTTTAGTATCCTTTGTTTTTAATTAGTTTTTCCAATAATTCACGGGGATAAATAGGGTTCGGTTCAGCCAGGCCTTGGTGGAAGAGTACGGTGGAGGGGGTTAGCGCGGGGGTGGTGTTGACTTCAATGACGATGAGGTCACCGGTGTCCACGTGCAGAAAGGTGTCGATACGGGAGTAGCCTCTGATTCCGAGGATTTGGGCGATTTTTTCAAGTGATTTTTTGGCTTTGGTGAGGGCCGAAGGTTTAACGATTTGTTCGGAAGGAGGGGTGATGTTGATGCCAGTGCCGCCTTGGAATTTTTCTTCAACCGAAAGCACGTGGCCGGACGCCACCGTCAGGCTCGGGCTGAGTGCGTGCAAACGGCCATTCTCTTCAAGGACGCCTGTGGTGACTTCAATCCAGCCTTGTTTGCGTCGCCATTTGAGTTGATTGCCAATCACACGAATGTTATCGGTTTCAATGAAGTTTTCAAAAAGTAGGTGTTCCATGGGGGTGGTTGGCATTTCAATCATTCCGGGTTGATCGGTGAGGGTATTGGGGGCGATGTTGCGCGCGCCGCTGTTGGCCATGTCAATGTAGCGCTGAAGGTCGCGCGCGCTGTGGAGGCGAACCACGCCCGAAGAACATCCATCGGCGTTTGGTTTAACAATGGGATGCTTGGATTTGAGCGATTTAGTGAGTTTTCCCCAAAATGTTTCGAAGTTTTTTTCTGTAAATGTACGAAAACTTTTAAGAGAATTGACTTGTTGTTTGGCAGTGGCAATGCCGTCTTGGGCGAGGCCCTGAAGTTTTTGAGCGGTTTCGTATTTATCCATGCAGATTTGGGAGCAAATCTGTTCGGGGCCATTGAATTTGACCTTGGCTTTGGTGAGCATTCCTTGAAGCGTGCCATCTTCTCCAATGCCACCGTGAAGTCCAATGAAGGCAAAGGGGGCTTTTTTAATGAATGTTTTAAGGGATATTTTTTCCGGAAGGAAGAATGGTTCAGTGGCTTCACAGGGTTTAAGTGCGAGACGAAGTTGTGCTTTTTCAATTAAAAATTTGAGTCGTTCATTGTCGCGCGCAGCGTTTTTGCAATTTTCCATGACTTCTTCAACCGTGTGATTTAGGTTGAGGGCGTAAGGAATTTTCCAGATATCTCCATTCGTATCAAGCAGGAATGGATGTGGTTTATATAAGGAAGAGTCGCGGAGTTTGAGCCAGACATTGGTGCCACTCATGAGGGATACTTGGCGTTCGGAGGTGTTGCCTCCAAAGAGGACGTGGACTTTTTTAGTTGGTAGTTTTAAGTTTTTAGTTTTTAGGGGAAATTTTATATTGTGACGAGCACAGGCGTTTTTAACAATGTAATTGAGAAGGTCGCGGTGGCTCATGCCAATGCGCGCGGCTTGTTGAAATAGGAAGCTGTTTTGTTCCATTCCGCTGATGGGATTGAAGTCGGAAAACCATAGTTTTCCATCAGGGAGAAGCCAACCGTCAAAGCGAGCAAAATCGCGCATGCCAAGGACTTGAAATAATTGTTCGGCTTGAACTTGGATGCGTTCAATGGTGGTGTTGTCGAAACGAGGTGGGCAGTGGTAAGTGACTTGGCGAGTGGGAAGGTATTTTTTGCGGGTGTCGAAAATTTGATGATCTCGGTAATCGGTTTCAATTTCAGTGGGAAGGATAGCGACCGGCATTCCAAAGCGATTTTGGAGGATGATGACTGTGAATTCAGTGCCTTCGCAAAATGGTTCAATGACCACGCGTGTGTCCATGCGTTTGGAGAAAAGAAAGCGAACTTTTTCCAGTGCTTCTTCCGAGGTACTGACGGAAAAAACTCCGATGGAGGATCCACCTGTGGCCGGTTTGATCACGGCGCGAGTGATTTTGTGGTCGTGAAAAAATGTATCAATGATTTTTTTGTGATCTTTGTGATAGATTTTTAGGACGGTGGAAGGAAGTGCGTTGAATCCGTGAGAACGAATGAATTCATTGGCGTCGTATTTGTCGAAACAGCGTTTGCACGCATCCACGTCTGATCCTATAAAAGGAACTTTATTTCGAGTGAGAAGTCGTTGAATGCCTCCGTCTTCACCAAAAGCTCCGTGCATGACGGGAAAAGCAAGGCCTGTTGATTTTAGAAGAGTTTTGAGGGCGGTTGCACTGAGTTTTTTTGCGGTTTGCGCGAGTTTGAAGTCAAAGTCAGAAGGAGTGTTGGAATATAGTTGGGCGGTTGAAATATGATAGGGATTTTTTTTATGATCAAAATAGATCGGAACGATTTCAATGTTTTGGCTTTGGAGGTGGTCCATGACTGAGCGTGCCGAATTGAGGGAGATGCCTCGCTCCGGAGAGGGTCCGCCGCAGATGAGCGCAATTTTTAATATATTTTTCACAATTTTTGCAAAAGAAATAATAGGTAATTTTTACCTTATATTTATGTAATTTGCAATGCTACTTTATTGTCTTTTCAGTTTCTTTTGCAATTTTTAATTCCTCGTTGGTTTTGATGACAAGAATGGCGGGGGACTTGGTGGCGTGGATGGGGCCTTCGATTCCTTCACAGGTGGCGCGGTTTTTCTTTGTATTGAGTTTGATTCCAAGGTGAGAAAGTTGTGCGCATACATCTTGGCGGAGGTACCAGGCATTTTCGCCAATGCCGGCGGTGAAGATGAGAGCATCGAGTGAATCAAGGGCAACGCTCATGCTGGCGATTTGTTTAGCAAGGCGGTAAACGTAGAGATCATAAGTGCGTTTGACGGTTTTATATTTGCGGTGGCCGGGTTTTTGAAGAATGTTCCAAAGAGGTCGCATGTCTGAGGATAGATTGGAGAGGCCAAGGAGCCCGGAATCATGGTTGGCCATGGATTCAATGTCAGAGGCGGATTTTTTAAGTTTTTTAGCAAGAAATGGGATGAGTGCGGGGTCAAAATCTCCGGAGCGAGTTCCCATCATGGCGCCCTCGAGCGGCGTGAAACCCATTGAGGTGTCAACTGACTTTCCATTGCGTACGGCTGTGATGCTCACGCCATTTCCAATGTGACAGGTGATGAGGTTTTTATGTGTTTTTTTGTTGGCTTTAAGCCATTGAATTGCTTGTTCGCTTACGTACGCGTGGCTGGTGCCATGGAAGCCAAATTTTCGAATGCCATGTTGGAGATACAGTTTATAGGGAAGTCCATAAAGATAGGCATGCTCCGGTAGAGTGGCGTGAAAACCGGTATCAAATACGGCAATGTTTGGGATTTTGGGGAGAAGTTTGAGGCAGGCTTTGAGCCCTTCTAAATTAGGTGGATTGTGAAGGGGGGCGAGTTCATTGAGTTTGGCGAGATCTTTTAGAATTTTGGGAGTGATGAGAGTGGGAGTGTGGTATTTTTCACCTCCATGAACCACGCGATGACCAATGGCGTCAATTTGTTCTAATCCGGATTTGTGGAGTGCGTAGATTGCTACACAAAGTGCTTCATGGTGACTGTTGACGCGAATTTTTCGTTCAATGTCTCCTCTAAGTCGGCAGGTTTTAAGGCCAATTCCGTCTATGTGTCCTTTGAATAAGCGTTTCCAACCATTGGATTCAATGAGCTGGAAGCGTAATGAGGATGAGCCGGCATTGAGGACAAGGATTTTCATGAGTGAGAGGGGGTGATAAGAGGAGGGGGTAGGTTATCAAGCCCCTGAGCTTCGACCGTGGTTATGGCGGTGAGGTCCACAATGTCTTGGGGCGTGCAACCTCGTGATAAGTCATTGATGGGTTTGTTTAGTCCTTGCAGGATGGGGCCAATGGCTTGAGCGCCCGCAAGTCGTTCAACGAGTTTGTAGGCAATGTTGCCCGCAGCAAGGTTGGGAAAAATAAGTACATTGAAATCTCCGGGAGTTTGGCAGTGAGGAAATTTTCGCAGGCAAATATCGGCATCCAGGGCGGCATCTACCTGCATTTCGCCTTCGATGATGAGAGTAGGGTTTTGTTCTTTGATTATTTTTGTGGCGTATCGGACTTTGTCTACTTCCGGGTGATTGGCAGACCCATTGGTGGAAAAAGAGAGCATGGCCACATGGGGTTCGATTCCAAATCGGCGGGCGGTTTCGGCCGTGTCTAGGGCAATGTCAGCCAAATCATGGGCGTCCGGTTCAATGATCACGGCGCAGTCAGCAAAGAGTAAGATTTTTTCTCCGAGGATCATGAAAAAAAATCCAGATACTTTGTGGAATTTTTCTTTGGTTCCAATGATTTTAAGGGCGGGACGAATGGTGTCAGCGGTTGGGCAGGATAATCCACTCACCATGCCATTGGCATGGTTGTCTGCTACTAGTTGTGTTCCAAATGTTTGAATGTTTTTATTGCCTGGGTCGATCACTTCAATTTTTTCCCAATCCAATGGAATGCAAAGATCGCTCGCACTTTTTTTGAGTTCATCAGGATTTCCCAGGAGGATCGGATGGGCGGTGCCTTCTTCAAGAATGGTGTGAGTGGCGGTTAGAATCCTTGGGTCGAAGCCTTCTGGAAAAACGATCCGTTTTGGATTCGATTGAGCTCGTTGTTTGATGGTCTGAAGGAAGTGTCTCATGTTCGAAGACAAGGTGAGGAGGTGTCCAAGGAAAATATTGTGTGATTCCTGTCCATAACATCTTACCAAAAACCCACCACATCTGAAATACCCCTTGTGGTTTGGATACAGACACAAATTGGTTTTCTCTCATGGCTTCAAGGACAGATTCTAAGTTTTTGTCTGAGTTGATGAGGATATGTCCATTTTCCAGTTGTTCCAATAAGTGAATGTCGGAGGTGGCAATGTAAGGAAGGTTGTGAGCGTTGGCAATGCGTTTCGCTTTTGGATTCCAATCCATTAATCGAGAATAGAACCAAGAATGTTCAATGGCATCAAAAGCGTCCAGATTTGGAAGAAGTTTTTCTTGAAAGCAAAATTTTCTTTTTGGATAAAATGGATGAGCGGCAATGGAGAAAATTTCAGGGCGTTCTTTTCGATAAACACGGAGGTCATCAAGGGTTTTGAGGGTTTGTGCTTTGGGGCAGGCATTGAGCACCAATACATGTCCGCCAAGATTGAGTTCAATGCCGGGAATTAAAATAATTCCAAGGTCGCAGGCGTGTTCTTGGAGTTCGGGTGTATTGATGACTCGTTCGTGACAGGTGAAAGCAATCACTTCAAAACCGAGTGCGGCGGCGCGATCGAGCAGTTCAAATCCCGTGTATAAAATATAATCGTCGTGGTCTCCTTGGACATGGACGTGAAGAGAAGCTTTGAGCATTATTCAGTGATGGAGTCATTGGTTTCACCGCTTTTTGTAGAGTCTTTGAGATTGGAAAGTTTTTTGAGGCTGTTGACGGCTTGGCCAATGGAATCAGTGGCTTCTCCAAGGTCAGTGGCTACTTGATCTACTTGGTCAACTTTGGTGGTGAACCAGCTTTTGGTGGTATTGATTTTTGTGACCGTGTTTTCGTACGCTTCTCCGGTTTCCTCCATTATATTGGTGACGGCTTGGCCAGCTTCTTGGCTTGTATTGCAACCTGAAAAGCTCATGATCAGGAGCAAGCTGATAATAATGAAAGTGATTTTTTGCATGCGCCCAGTTTACCCTTTTTTAGTAAAAAGTGAAATGAAGTCACCATTGAATTCTCTAAGGAAGTTGCGCATGTCTAAAATATCATTTTGATCCACGACTTTCATGGTGTGCGTGTGTTCTTTTAAACCTCGGTGTGGACGTGCGTATCCAATGGTAGCGTGAATCATGACATCATTGGGACAATTTTGGCATCGGCCCATGAAATAAGCTTCATTGAAGGCGGTTCCCAAAATGTGAATGTTTTTTGAAATTAGTTTTTTTGAGCAATGTGGGCAGGGGATTTGCTCTCGGATATTGCTGATTAGTTTTTTGAAGTCATCTATATTCATGGTTGATTCATTATAGAGGGTTGAGTGGTTGGACGCAACAGTTGGACGCAACAGTTATTAAAGGACCCTCTGAAAAACACCTTCATCATGTTAAAATTGTTTTTTTTGTCCGCTTCATCGTTAAAGCTCGTTAACGTAACGAATCTGTTACGTTTTCCTCGCTTTGCCTTGAAGCGACCCAAAATTGATGATTTTTCCAAAGATGACGGCATTTTTCAGAGGGTCCTAAAGTCGATCGAGGGTTTGTTGTATGCGTTCCAATGATCGCTCTTTTCCCAAAATTTGCGCCATTTCGAAGGCTCCCGGGGAGAATGATTCGCCCGAGAGGGCGACGCGGAGTGGCCACAGTACTTGGCCGTTTTTTAGGCTGAGGCGCTCAATGGTTTTTGTTAAGCATGTTTTGAGAGTTTCTTCAGAATCGAAATCAGATTCCGGCAAAGAGGAAAGATCTTCAAATCCGGCTTGAAGCGCTGTGCGGGCAATGTCGCGTGTCACTTGCATTTTTTCGTGTTCGAGCAAGGTGAGGTCATAGGATATTTCTTGAATGAGAAAAGGTTTCAAGTGTTCGGGGGCTTCGGCAAAGGTTTTGACGCGTGTTTGAACCGAAGGCATCACCTTGAGTGCGTAATCGGTTTTGAGGCTTTCCAAGTCTCCTTTGAACCAATCTTCGCGACGGACCCATTCATAAATTTTTTCTGCAAATATTTCCGGCCTGAGTTGTCTTAAGTAGTGAGCATTGAACCAATCGAGTCGGTCAGGGTCGAATACGGCGCCGGCTTTGTGGACTTTTTCGAGATTAAATTTTTCAACCAATTGTTCGAGTTTGAAAAATTCTTCGGTTTCACCTTCACCCGGATGCCATCCAAGTAGGGCCACAAAATTAATGACTGCTTCCGGAAGGTATCCTTTTTGAATGTAATCTTCGACCGCTACATCGTTTTGGCGTTTGGATAATTTGGTTTTGTCTTTGTTGAGAAGGAGAGGAATGTGGGCGAATTGAGGTGCATCCCAACCGAATGCTTGATACATGTAAATATGTTTTGGGGTGGAAGGAAGCCATTCTTCTCCGCGGATTACATGGGTGATTTCCATGAAATGATCGTCCACTACATTGGCCAAGTGGTAGGTGGGAAATCCATCTGATTTCATTAAAACTTGATCATCAATGGTATTGGAATCAAATTGCATGTCGCCACGTACGATGTCTCGAAATCGTAAGGTGTCATTTTGGGGAATGTTGAGTCGAATGACATAAGGAATTTTTTGGTCTAAAAGTTGGGTGAGTTCGTCTTTGGGGCGGGTGAGGCAGTGTTTGTCGTACATGGGAGCCATTTTCATTTTTTGTTGATCTTCGCGCATTTGATTGAGTCGTTCCATAGAACAAAAGCAGCGGTAGGCGTGACCGGAGTCGAGTAGTTTTTGCGCGTGTTCTCGGTAGAGTTCGGTGCGTTTTGATTGAGTGTAGGGCGGGTTGGGGCCGAAATCTTGTGTGGGATCCGATGGTGTGGGTCCTTCATCATAAGTGAGTCCAGCCCAGGAAAGTGTTTTGAGTAAATTGGGAATCGCGCCTTCTACAAAACGGGTTTGATCGGTGTCTTCGATGCGTAGAATCAGGTGGCCTTTTTGGTTTTTGGCGAATAAATAAGCATATAAAGCGGTGCGTAGGCTGCCAATGTGAACAAAGCCGGTGGGTGAGGGTGCGAAGCGTGTTTTTATCATCGAGGGAATTGTAGTTTGGATTGAGGAAAAAGTCACCCACTTGGCTCGGGCTAGGTAGCCTCCATGGAAATTTTGGAAAACGCTGATGCAGGCACGCGGTGCGGTCGGCCACCGCGCGCCTGGGGTGAGAAGGTGAAAAATGCGCCGCCCGAGGTTCGGGGGCGGGCGGCGCAGGAAACCCGCCAGAGGCGGGCAAATCTCCTCCTTTTTCGGGGCGGTTATTTTTGATTTCTTTGTTCAAGCGTTGATTCATAATGTCACTTAAAATCTGTAGACTCATAATATGCAAAGAGTAAAATGCAGTCAATAAGTTACATACTATTATGATTAGCATTCAAGTTAAATTTGGACAAAAAGTAAAAGCAATAAGAAAAGAGAATGGCCTTTCTCAAGAGGAATTAGCTACAAAGTCCGGTTTACATAGAACTTATATCAGCGATATAGAGCGGGGAGACCGCAATGTTTCGCTCAAGAATGTCGAGAAACTTGCTAAGGCATTACGTATTCCAATTGATTACTTATTAAAAGATTAGCTCATGAATAAGACCAACGGGGAACTTGAAAAGAAATTATGGGCAGCAGCGGATAGCCTAAGGGCAAACTCAAGCCTGAAATCGCATGAATATGCTGTCCCTGTTATGGGGCTGATTTTTTTGCGTTATGTAGATAGTAAATTTGAGCTAGCAGAAGCGGAATTAAAGAAGAAACTCGAAGCTGGGCGTAGAGGTGGCGAACTTACGCCGGAGTATTTTCAAGCTGAGGGAGTGATGTATGTGCCTGATGAAGCACGTTACAGCTATTTGCTTAATTTGCCCGAAGGCGAAGACATTGGGAGGGCGATAAATGAAGCAATGAAGCTAATTGAGAAGTACAATAAGGAGCTGGAAGGCGTGCTCCCAAAAAACTATACAAAACTCGAAAATCATATCCTTGTAACGCTTCTCAAGAGCTTTTCACAGATTCTGATTGGAGATGGCGACATGTTTGGGAAGATTTACGAGTATTTCCTTGGGCATTTTGCGATGTCGGAGGGACAGAAGGGTGGAGAATTTTTTACGCCGACTTCGATTGTAAAATTGATTGTAGAGATCATAGAGCCGTATCATGGCAGAATTTTTGACCCTGCCTGTGGTTCTGGTGGCATGTTTGTACAGAGTGCGAATCTCATTAGGGAGCACAAGAAGAACCCTTCAACTGAAATCACGGCTTACGGACAAGAGAAGGTTGAGGAAACAATGCGTCTTTGCAAAATGAACCTCGCTGTACATGGGCTGGAAGGTCAAATAAATATGGCAAATACTTTTTATGAAGATTTACATGACTGCGTAGGGCGTTTTGACTTTGTGATGGCGAATCCTCCTTTCAATGTGAAAGGTGTTGATAAAGAGAAAATTAAAGACGACCCACGCTATAAGTTGGGAATTGCCAACTCTGACAATGCCAATTACTTATGGATTCAGATTTTCTTGCATGCCTTGAATGAGAACGGCAGGGCGGGTTTTGTAATGGCAAACTCAGCCTCAGACGCTCGAAATCAGGAAATGGAGATTAGAAAGCAGATCGTAGATGCCGGTTATGTTGATGTCATGGTATCGGTTTCGCCGAATTTCTTTTACACGGTAACTTTGCCGGTAACACTTTGGTTTTTTGAGAAAGGTAAGGCAAAAACAGACCGTAAGGACAAGATTTTGTTTATTGACGCACGAAATATTTTTAGACAGCTAGACCGAGCCCATCGTGACTGGACTGAGGAGCAAATAGAGCAAATTGCGGGCATTGTGAGGAGTTATCGAGGAGAAGAAGGAGCAAAGCCGTATGAAGACATAAAGGGGCTTTGCAAAGTGGCTACGATAGAAGAAGTGGCAAAACAAAGCTACTCGCTTAACGCAGGGCGCTATGTTGGAGTGGCTGAGAAGGAGGAGGAAGATTACGACTTCAAAGAAAGGCTCGCAGAGTACAAAAACGAGCTAAACAAGCTAACAAAGGAGGCTCATGAACTTGAGGCTCAGATTGATAAAAATTT
>Ga0210006_1001201_pt1 | contig 18124 bp, 19 predicted proteins | sample CryGey02umfilter_2_FD_185452 | JGI IMG/M metagenome (GOLD analysis project Ga0210006, IMG submission 185452) | Groundwater microbial communities from aquifer in Utah, USA - Crystal Geyser 4/10/14 0.2 um filter (SPAdes) (version 3) | ecosystem: Environmental > Aquatic > Deep subsurface >... | reverse complement strand
GACCTATTTGAATTTCCGTATAATGTAAAACTTTTTTTGAAAACAACAGCTGGGCGGCATTGGTTATTTTTTCCGCTTTAATCAAATCAAATTTTTTTAAAAAAGAGAGTGGATCTTCTTCCAACTTTACTTCTCTTTTCTCGTTTATCATACTAATCACCTTATTTATTTTTTCAAAATCCAAATCAGCAATAGTGACATCTTCCGCCATAAACATATCCCAACTTTTATTTCTCACACGCAAATATTCATCAGTAATTTCATCTACCGACATCAAATGATTACTATTTTTTATTCGCTTATAATATTTACCACGAAATGATACAGGGCGACTAGGGTATTCATTGATAGAAAATATGACAATATTTTTATTTTCTATTTTTTCTATCTCAATACTCGGAACAATTTTATAATCTGTCTTAGTTTTTATTGTATTAAGCCACTGCTGTGTTGTTTCTGATGAAAGATGGACACCAACTATCTTACCCATATCACTTACTCCAACAAAAACTCGACCGCCGGCAGTATTTGCAAATGCAGTCAAGGTCTCTATCGTCTCATCATTAAAATTTTCTTTAAATTCTACAGATTCATTTTCACCAATCTCCAAAATTTTTTCTATAGATGCATTATGCATAAAGTTATTAGAGTTTATAAAGTTTGTAAAGTTCCTTATATATAAATACTTTATGAACTTTCAACTTTATAAACTTTCAACTATAATGTTTTGATAAGACCCGACAGCATTTTGGATATTTCAAGAGATTTTGTTTTTAAATCGTCAAATTGTTTAGGGGTAATATAGTTTAACTTACATGCAATATATAACATGGATCTAACTTCTCCACAAGAACCTTTTGCGATAAACAAAAACATTTTAAATTCTTTATTACTTTTTCTTTCAAAACCCTCAGCAATATTATTCATGATTGAAATCACAGCTCGTCTTATTTGATCACGAAATGAAAAGTCTTTGTTGTCCTTAAAAATATCATAAATCTCAACAGATAATTCTCCTGATTTTCTCCACGCAATAATATCCTCAAACCTCTCAAATTTCATACTTTACATACTTTACAAACTTTACAAACTTTACAAACTTTACAAACTTTTAACTAAATCCCAGTATACCAGAAAGTGTCATTAGGTGTCAAAAGGTGTCAGAAAGTTATCAACAGGAAAATTTATCTTTTCACCTTCTTTTTGAACTACCGAAAATTCCTCGATAGTTGATTTCTAGTCAACTTCATTTTTTTTCGCCTTTTTTTTAATTAGTATTTACCAACACCTTTTGATTATACTTCATTAATTCAGCACGCACTTTTTGTTCCATTTCTTTATGCGATACCCCTCCTGCACTGTCTAAAATTTCTTTATCATTCAAAATGAGAAAATCATCCAGTTTTACAAGCCAATCTTTCATATACATCACTCTTTGCTCTACACTTTGCAGTTCGGCAAAAGACAAAAATTGTTCTACAAGCAAATTCAATCTTTTCAATTCCAATTCTTCTAAATAATTTTTGGCAATCTAGGCCTGATCACGAGTAATAATTTCCCCTTTCCAGTTGGTTAAACCCATATTTTCTTTGGCACTACCAATGCGACTATTTACTATTTCTGCAGCAGTAAGTCCTGTAATAGCATAATGGAATTTATTTTGTACTGTAGAAAAAAATTGTTTAGCATATTCCAATTTTGGATTGTAATCAGCACTGGTCGCAAAAACATCCCTAACTTTTTGATAAAAATTCGCTTCTGATGTTCTAATTTTTCTAATTCGCTCTTCCCACTCTGCAAAATACGTCGTATGAACTTGGCCCTCTGCCAAACGATCATCATCCATAACAAAACCCTTTATTATATGTATTCTCTTAGCCGTTGCGTTGCCCAGATACGAAATTGTGTGCCACGGAGAGAGCTCACTCTATAGCCAACTGATATAATAACATCTAAATTATAAAAATTAACACTATAATTTTTTCCATCTTGAGCAGTGTGCTGGAATTTCCGGCATACTAAATTTTCCGCTAATTCTTGCTCTTTAAATACATTTTGGATATGTTCTGTAATGGTTTTTCTGTCTTTATCAAAAAGCTCTGCCATCTGCTTTTGTGAAAGCCAAACAGTATCTTCTTTGAGACGCACTTCAATCTTGGTTTCACCATCCTCGGTGTTATAGATAATTATTTGATTATTTTTTTCCTCCATATTTTTAATTATTTGAAGTCCATAAAAAAATCACAACTTTTTACTTTATAGACTTTATGAACTTTACAGACTTTCGACTCTATATCACATCAGCAAAATATCTTTCTGTTTTTTTGAAATAAAAATAGCCAATCAAACAATAGACCGCCATACTAAGTACAGAAACACCCAATAGTAGCCAGTCCATTTCACCAACACCCAAAATACCAACTCTAGCGGAATCTATCACACCCGCCATAGGATTCAATCCCAAAATCCAACGGAGTCTTTCTGGTGCAATACTTACTGGATAAATCACTGGGGTAATAAACAAAAGCATTTGAATAAAAAAAGGCAATGCAAATCGGACATCACGATATTTCACATTTATAGAAGCAAAAAATAAACCAATACCAATGGTAGAAAAAAGTGTTATTAAAATTAAAATAGGAACTAACAATATTCCGACTAAAGAAGGCACATAGCCATAATAAACCATCATCCCGGCCAAAATGATACTGGCAATAAAAAAATCTACAATACTGGTAATAATAGACGAAACAGGCAAAATTATTCTCGGAAAATAAATTTTGGTAATAATTCTCTCGTTACTGACAAAAGAATTACTGGCTCCGCTCAATCCAGTATTAAATAAAGTCCAAAACAGTAAGCCGGTATACACAAAAATAGGATAAGGAATGCCATCCGAAGGTATCTGAGCCAATTTACCAAAAAAGATAGTGAAGACCACCATGGTGATAAAAGGTTGAAAAATAGCCCATAACACCCCGATAGCTGTCTGTTTGTACTTTACCTTTACATCTCGCCAAGTCAAAAAATAAAAAAGGTCACGAAAAAACCACAGTTCTTTCCAGTCAAACTGCCACCATTTATTTTTTGGTTTGATGATTATTTCCATAACGGAGTTATAAAGTTCATAAAGTTATAAAGTTTATAAAGTTTTGATAAGGCCAGACAACATTTTAGATATTTCAACTGACAATAAGTACCATTCGTCAAATTTACTTTTTGAAATATATTTTAATTCTAATGCAATGTACAACATTGACCTTACTTCAGTGCATGAACCCTTGGCAATAAATAAAAAATTAATTAATTCTTTATTTGTTCTTCTTTCAAATCCCTTCGCGATATTATTCATTATAAAAACAGACGCTCGCTGTATTTAGTCTCTAAAAGAAAAATCTCGACAATTACTAAATACATTATATACATCTAATACTAAAATCTTGCTTTTCTGCCATGATAATATATCCTCAAATTTTTCTATTTTCATAAACTTTATAACTTTATAAACTTTTAACTTTACAAACTATTAATTACCACTCCCTAGTCTTCTCAATAGTCTTCATTTTCACTTTTTGATAAAGTTCCGTTGTTTTTTCATCAACCTCTGGAGACAATATGCGAAGTAAATCATGGCCCAAAAATCGATATTGCTTGCCAATCTTGTTAGCCTTAATAAGACCATTTTTCAAAAGTCTTTTGATAGTACTATTGCTCACCTTCAACAGATCTTGGGCTTCAAGAGTGGTGTAGACCTCATTTTTATTGATTTCAGCCATATTATAACAATAATGAATACCCAAATTAGGGTATTCATATAGTATCAGAAAGTATCAATAGGTGTCAAATACCTAATGATACTGCTCAAAACTATCATCAGACAAAATTCAAGTTGCTGATAGCTGATCATTACATTCCATACTTTTGACCTCTTCTTCCTCCGTCTTCCAGTCTGGGATAATATACCTGGCCAAATCCTTGTTATTGCTGTCTCGCAAATCAAAAGTATAAAAATTGTCTTTCTGTTCAAGCCACAATGAATCACATTCAGATTGAAGATCGTTATTCTGTAATACTAGGACAAGTTTATGGCCAGTGACGTCTATCGCTTTCAAAACAAACCTTACAGGAGCACCAGATTCGTCTTTTTTGTAAAAATAGAGCTCTCTAAATTTTCTCAAGATGACGTCATAGGTAAAGAGTGCGACCCCGTCACCTTCACCATCTTTGCTGATCAGAGCTGTAAAAAATAGTTCGTTACCTGCTTTCAAGATATTGTCCGGATGAAGATTGACTTCAGTAGCTTTATCAATAAAAATTTTTGATTCTTCATCATTTACAGTGTCTAACAACATAGGTTTATTGTCTTTATCGTACACAAAATCAATATAGTCTTCATAAAATTCTGCTCGCTCGGTTACTGCATTAGAATTTGTTACAACTTCATTTTTGTTGTCTCTTGTAAACCAAAAATAAAATGCACCTCCTAAAAATATAATTATTAATAAAATAGGTAAAAACCTGTTCATAAAATTATGTGTTAAAATCATTTTTATACCACTGATAACTAATCTTTATGCCATCTTCTAATCTAGTCTTTGATTCCCAACCTAGTTGCTCCATTTTGGATACTTCCAGAAGCTTACGTAATGTACCATCTGGCTTAGAGGAATCCCAGACAACCTCGCCTTTAAAATCTGCCACACCATGAATGATTTTAGTTAGTTCCTTAATGTTTATGTCTTCTCCTGTACCCAAATTCATAAATATTTCCCCTGATTCATTTTGTGCCGGGGTAGGATCAAAATTATTCATTAGAAAAAGACAACCATCAGCCATGTCATCAACATAAAGAAATTCTCGCCTCGGTTCTCCTGTCCCCCACACTTCCACTGTGGACAAATTATTTTGTTTGGCTTCACAAAACTTACGGATCAAGGCTGGGAGAACATGAGAATCTTCTAAATCAAAATTGTCACCTGGACCATACAAATTTGTCGGCATGACGGCAATAAAATTTGTGCCATATTGACGATTATAACTTTGGCACATCTTAATACCTGCAATTTTGGCGATAGCATAAGGTTCGTTGGTCTGTTCAAGATAACCAGACAAGAGGTATTCTTCTTTCATCGGTTGTGGACATTCGCGCGGATAAATACATGATGAACCAAGAAATAATAATTTCTTCACGCCGTTCGCATAAGATTGATGAATAACATTGTTTTGAATTTGTAAATTTTCATAAATAAACTGAGCCACGTAAGTGTTGTTGGCCAAAATTCCACCCACTTTGGCTGCAGCCAAAAATACGTATTCTGGTTTTTCTCTAGCAAAAAAATCAGCAACAGCTTTCTGATCAAGCAAATCTAATTCAGCATGTGTTTTTAACACCAAATTAGTGTGACCTTCTGCTTCAAGTTTGCGGACAATGGCAGAACCGACGAGACCACGATGTCCAGCGATGTAGATTTTACTTTGTTTATTCATATGATATTGGATACGAAATACGAAATTTACGAAATTACGAACAAAATTGTTTTTGTATTTTCGTAAGATTTCGTATTTCGTATCCCATCCCATTAGTATTCATTTAATATCCTATTTATTTTGACACCATTATAAGTAAACGAAGCTATAATCGCCAATTTTAAATCTAAAGCTGATAAATATTGTTTTACCTGATCCACATTATTTATCGCAATGATATTACCTCTTTTTAACTCTAAAACAATTTTATCTTCAATCAAAAAATCCAAATAATATTTACCAATAGTTTTCCCATCAAACTTTAATGGCACATAAAATTGTTCTCTATATTTTAAACCTACTTTCTCTAAACCTAATCTGACAGCTTCTTGATAATACTTCTCTCTATGACCACCTCCCAACTGTCTAAAAACTTCAAACAAGACACCATTTATTCTATAACTTAATTCTGGATGAAGCAAATCTTTTCTTCTCAAAATGTATTGTTTCCCTCCATTATCCATATTTTTATTTCGTAATTTCGTAAGTTTCGTATTTCGTATCCATCTCCGCCTGACACATTATCCTCACCAATTCTTTAAATTTAGTCTGTGCTTCCCAACCTAATTTTTCTCTTGCTTTATTTGCATCGCCTAAAAGTATATCTACTTCTGTTGGTCTAAAATATTTTTCATCTATTTCTATCAACACATTGCCAGTATTTTTGTCAATCCCTTTTTCTTTCATTCCCTTACCTTCCCAAACAATATCAAAATCAAAATGCCTGCCAGCTTCTTCGACAAATTCTCTTACGCTATGTGTCTCTCCTGTAGCGATAACATAATCATCTGGCTTATCTTGCTGGAGCATCCTCCACATCACTTCGACATAATCCTTGGCATAGCCCCAGTCACGCTTGGCTTCCAAATTACCAAGATAGAGTCTATCTTGCTTGCCAGATTTGATCTGATAGAGGGCATAAGTAATTTTTTTAGTCACAAATGTCCCACCACGACGAGGTGATTCATGGTTGAAGAGAATCCCATTGCAAACAAACATATTATAACTCTCCCGATAATTTGTAGCGATCCAATACGCATATACTTTGGCACAAGCATAAGGACTACGTGGGTAAAATGGTGTAGTTTCTTTCTGAGGTGTCTCCTGCACCTTACCAAACATTTCCGAAGATCCGGCTTGATAAAATTTGACATTCATTCCTTTGTCTTTGATCGCATCCAGTAATCGGAGAGTACCCAGACCATCAGCATTGCTGGTGTATTCCGGTATCTCAAAACTAACTTTGACATGGCTCTGAGCACCCAGATTGTATATCTCATCCGGCCGAATATTTTCCAAAATACGACTGATATTACTCCCGTCAGTCAGATCGCCATAGTGCAAAAACATTTTGACGCCTTTTTCATGTGGATCACGGTAGATATGGTCAATTCTTTCAGTATTAAAAGAGCTAGAACGACGGACTATACCATGAACTTCGTAACCTTTACTGAGCAAAAACTCGGCCAAGTATGAACCATCTTGTCCAGTGATACCAGTAATCAAAGCTTTTTTCATATGAAATAAAATTATTCAATTTATTTTTTTGTATCTGTAGAAATTTGGGTGAGGATACTATTCATAATATCATGGCCTCTAGTGTCTATGCTTATGTCTTCTCTAGACAGAGCTTCGTCTATAACAGCCTTAGCTTGATCATACTCTTTAGCCTGCTGATGAACCAGGGCAAGCCTCCACCACCCTTCGCCAATCTTGGGGTCGTCGACAATAGATTTTTGTAACAAATCTTTGGCTTCATCAAACTTACCCAACTGCATCTTGATAGCTGATAAACTATAAAAAATTTGTTGACGCTTTGGTGAATATTTCAAAGCTTTTTCCAAAGATTCTTCTGCTAACGACACCATGCTAGGCTGTAAACTAGACGGGTTCGCCTGCAACATGACCTGAATCAATTGAGCAATTTGGATGTTGACTCGAATATCCAAAGGATGCAAAATACGATTCTTTTTTAATTCTTCCAGCACAACATTGAACATTTCGTTGGCCTTGTCTTTCTCTCCATGCTGGATATAATTTGGAATGGCAGAAGCTATGGAATTTGCAAAATCATTCCGAATATCATTGATATGGGGCGAAGGGATACTGGAAGCAACTTTGTATAATTCCAAACCATTTTCACCTCTGTTGAGACTCTGGATAGCCACTAACGTGGCTTTGTTTGCTCGGGCAGGATTGATGTTAGTGGTATAAATCAATAAGAAAATAACAAACCCAACTACAGCCATCAAGCCATATGAAATATCTTTTTCTTTGATCTTCTTTTCTGTAGAATTTTGTTCGTTAGGTGATGATTGTTGATTGACAAAGGCGAAGAAAAAGAAAAAATACAAATACGAAGTTGGGTTATCAAAGACAGTCACCAAACTAACAAAATGAGCAATCAGAAAAGCAAAACTGACAGCAACAACATGTGTGTCTAGACCTCCTTTTTTGTGTCCTCTCCACAGCATTATAAGCGCCACGACATATATTCCCAAATAAAACAAAATACCAAAACCACCTTGCACAGCCAGAGTATTCATGACCACACTATGAGCATTGTCAAACCAAGTTTCACCCCAACCGTGTTCCAAAAATTCTGGCAAATAATACTTATTGTAAGCAAAATAATAATTATTTGGCCCCCAACCAAACACTGGTTTTTCTTTCCAAGCGTCTATCGCCACTTCCCAGGCCATGACACGAGTGTTGGTAGCAGAAACATCAGTATTTACCAGACGCCCAACTGCAGGAATACTTTGTACAAAACTAGTTTGTCTAAAATTAAACAACAGGCCAATTACAACTACACCAAGAATAATTAGAACACTAAGCCCTTGTTTGGCTGTCTTGTGTTCTTTTAGATTAAATATATAAGAAATTATTAAGACACCCAGACCTGCGACTAAACCCAACAAAGCTCCTCTGGCCCCGCCACCAAAGACTCCCCACAAGCCTAGCAAACTGCCTACAACTGCATACCAAAACCAAGGATTATACTTTTTGGCTTTTTCTTTTATAGCCAATAAATATCCTACAAACATAAGGAACAGACCATAGCCACTAAAATAAATAGAATTACCTAAAGTGGCAGAGACACGGTCACTGCCACGATTCAACAAAAGCTCTGGATTGAATTTTTGTAACAAACCAATAAACATTACGATACTACCGGCAAAAAGAAAGATCCTAAAAAACCATTTCCATTCTTTCCATTCTGTTACTACCGAAGTAATTATCAAGTAATAAATTACGTAGTGAAAAATAGTAAAAAGACCAAGCATTCTCTCATGGTTATCCCAAAAACTCCTATACCAATCTGCCCCGACAAAAGTAGAGATAGCAAAACTAACAAAAAATAACAGAACCACAATATTGACTGGGGTCATGCGAATACGATATTTTTTCCAGTTACAAGATAGAAGTAATAAATACAATCCCAACATCACCAATATCAAGCTTCGGAACCAGACAATTTTTGGCACAATAAATGGAAAAATAAAACTTGAAGATAGTAGTATCAAAGGCACAAAAAAGGTTGAACCGATCATAAATTTGATGAGGTATTCTAGTTTTTTTTGCATATATAACACTTCTAAAAAATAAAATTAATACTATTTTCTCTGTTTACAATTTGGACATGCTCAACTGCATAGGTATCCAAAAATTCTTTTGGTGCTTTATATTTTTCACCTTTCCACTTAAACTCAAACGCTCTAATTTGCCCGTTACCCTCTTCTAAATAATCAATTTCTTTTCCGGTATGTGTACGCCAAAAATATGTATTGACAAAGATTCCATTTTTTTGATTTAATTTCATGCGCTCTACGATACAGAAATTTTTCCACAAAGCTCCGATATCATCTCTTCTGTCAAGTGAGGCAAACCGATCAATCAGTGCGTTGCGTATACCCAAATCATAAAAATATACTTTGAATTTTTTTCCAATTTCATTTCTTAGATTACGACTAAATGATCTCAATCGAAAAATAACAAAACTCTTTTCAAGCAAATCCAGATATCTGACAATTGTCTTTACCCCACATTTCAAACGCACACTCAACTCATTGAGTGAGACTTCTGACCCCACTTGTAGCGCAAGAGCCCGAAGTAATTCAGACAACAATTCCGGTTTTTTCAATTGTTCAAATACCAACACATCTTTGTATAAATAATTCTCCACTAAATTTTGTAAAAATATAGGACGACTTTTGATGTCAGACAAAATAATATCCGGATACATTCCGTAAATCAAAAAAATCTCAATCTGAGAAAATATCTCAAATCGATTATACAGATCCTCCAATTCACCTAATGATAATGGATACAGGGTAAACGTCAAACTACGACCGGTCAATGGTTCACCAACACGATTGGCTAAATCAAAACTTGAAGATCCTGTTGCGACTATTTGCAATTCAGGAAATGTATCATGAACTATTTTCAAAGACATGCCTATTTCAGAAATTTGCTGTGCTTCGTCAAAAATAATGATTTTTTTTTCACCGACGTAATTTTTTATAATATGTGGATCTTGTGTTTTTAGTATATTTTTTACTTCATGCAAGTCACAGTTGAAATATGCAGATTGATCTCCAAACCTACCTAACAACTTTTGAACCATGGTCGTCTTGCCTACTCTTCTGGCACCATACAATACAATCACTTTTTGCTTGAACAACCAAGTTTCTATCAACTTGTCCATATAACGTGGAATATATGTATTGTCCATAAATTTGATTAAAATTCTATACTTAAGTATAGAAATTATACCAAAAATCTATACTTATGACAATATAATAAGTTTAAAATAACAAAAAACACCTAAGATAAGCCATTTTATCTGTGGACAACATCATCCAAAACATTATACTACACATCAAGCCACATGCATCTCCCGCACCTGACGCTCCAAAATTTTGATGCGTTTTTTGAGATCAACAATATCCTCAGCATAGACATCAAGATCTTCGCCGATACGTTTTTCGATGCGTGCGAGGTCTTGCTTGAGACGATCAAGTTCACTGCGAATTGCGCGTATTTCTTGCATCAGATCATTGTGGACTCGGTCTATTTTGGCATCAAGCATTGCAATATCATCTTTAGTGGCCATGTTAGCGATATCATCTTTAGTGGCCATGTTAGCGATATCATCTTTAGTGGCCATGTTAGCGATATCATCTTTAGTGGCGACGTGTTCTACCAAAAATTCCATGAGTTCATCAAAACGAATATTCAATTGTGTTATTTCATTTGTTGTCATAATTTTTGAAATTATTATACATGTATATTAAGATCAAACCGCATGCATCTCCCGCACCTGATGTTCCAAGATCTTGATGCGTTTTTTGAGATCAATAATATCCTCGGCATAGACGTCGAGATCTTCGCCAATACGTCTTTCTAGACGTGCGAAATCTTGCTTGAGGCGATCAAGTTCATTGCGAACTGTACGTATTTCTTGCATTAAGTCATCTCTGACCTGCGTCAAATCGTCCTTGGTAGCAAAGCTTTTGAGATCCTCTTTGGTAGCAAAACCCAGTGAATCTTCTTTGGTAACCATATATTCTACCAAAAATTCCATCATTTCATCAAATCTTTGATTTAAATCTTTTATTTTTTCCTCCATATAATTTAATTTATTTTTGTTTATTTACTATCTCATAAAGAAAATAGCGTGTCAAATTGATGACTCTCCTATAACATCCTCAATCCTAAAAAAACAAAAACACTCCTAATAACATAAGGATGTATTATTGATATAAATTATTATGATTTCCCAACAAAACAAAAATCGCTTCACCACCATCGTCAGACAGTTTAAAAACTGCCCACAAATCACCTGAAATATTTATACTCCGATAATTTTTATATTTACCCTGTAAACCATGATTATTCAATTCTCTACAATATTGATCATGCAAAAACTTCTTAAGTTTATTTTTTACATCTTCCTTTTGTCTTTTATTCATTTTCTTCAATTGTTTTTCAAATTGTTTATGAAAATGAATTATCATAGTGAGGAAAAATAATTATCCAAATCATCAGAATTTTTTATATCTTTTGATAAATTTTTTCTATTTTTTATATCCCTATCAATAATACCAAGCATTTTTTCTAATTCTACTGTCATTTTGGGGGCACCAGAAAAAACTATTCTTTCTTCTTTTACAAACTGCCGAAGATAAGCATTTATTACCGTACTCAAGGATAAACCAAAATCTTGCGCCAACTCTTGCGCTCTGACCTTGATATCTTTATCTACTTTTATATTTACTACTGTTTTCATAAAAAATATTTAATATAACTAAAGTATATACAACGGTTATTTATCTGTCAAGTTTGATGTGGGTAAATCATTCGTTCCCTTTTTCTTTCTCAGCACGTCTGAACAACCATCATACTCCACTAACCACTTTTCTCGACAAAAAAAACATTATTCCATTTCCTTCGCACTTGTCCGCCTCGGGTGGAAAGGGATGGACAGGGGTGATTTAATAATAACCAAAACCCCGACACAAATTGTGTCGGGGTTGGCTTCTTCTAAACAAAGTGTCTAGAGAATACTAGTCTACGACTTCGAACTAATTATTCTTAGTCGCCTCAATCTTCGTACCACTGATACTTACAGTATCGAGTAGTAGGAAGTCTAGATCATTGTTGACACCGTCGTAAGTGACATCAGAACCATCAAACCAATCGATGTTGTTGTTTATGTCAGCTGCACCAGCTGTACCTTGTAGGTCATCAAGACCTACTTGGACCCAGTTGATTACATTGGCTGTTGTTTCTAGGTTATCAATATTACCTGTGACAACGTAGTAAGCTGTTTCACCCGGTTCAATGAGAGCATCAACTCCAAGTGAACTTGTAGCAGTAGTCAATGTCCAGTTGTCCGCAGTGTCGGCGCCACCAAAGTCAGTAGTACTTGCAGTTACTGTCAAGTCTACCCAACCTGTTGAACCACCAATTCTTTGGACAGCTACTCCATTACCAGCAGTGGTACTGAATGTAGTACTGACGTGCTTGTTCATATCAAAGTGTAAAGCACTAATAGCCAATTTGATCGGCTCACCAGCACTGGTGGCAGCACCAGAAGGTACTTTGTTGTCTGTAGCTTCTGTTTGGATCTTCATGATGGCTAGAATGTAGTCACCCGCTGATCCAAGAGAGCTGGCTACATTGAATCCACCGTATGAACTTACCAATTCTACATTACTGATTCTAGTACCAGCAACATAGAAGTCTTTGGTTTGAGCACTGACATCGTCGCCTGATTCTCCGAACACACCGTCAAGATCGTTATCAAAAGCAATCTCACCTGCAGCAGGTGTAGATCCATCTGGTGCTGCGAGTGTTAGTGTAAATTGAGATTTAACACCTTCAGCAGTGAGGTGACCGGTAGTAGAATTGATGTAGAACTGGATAGCTTCAGCTGCTGCATTGAGCAAGTCAGAAGTCTGTCCGTCACCATTACCCATTTCATTTGTAGTGACGTAGATCCACAAGTCTTTTGTGCCTACTGGTACTTCGTAGTTGAGATCATCAAAGAAGGTAATGTCATTATCATCTTCAGTAGCACATCCGACTAGGTTTTCTGCTGTAGCAGATTGAACCTTATAGAGACATACGGATTTGATTTCGTCTTCTGTGTTGGCATTAGGATTGGTCAACTTCAAGTCTTGAACCTCGATCGGTTCATAGAATGCTGTCAAACGCAATTTACCAGCCCAGAAGCTTGATCCTGCAAGAGCAACTCTATCTTTGTTGATACCAACGTCATTGTTACGTAATTGTACGTATAGCAAACCTTTGGCATAGAGAACAACACTACGAGTAGTAGTAAGCTCAGTGTTGTTAGCAATAGCCGTACTTGCTGAATCCTGAACAGTGGCAGCGACATTGCTTAAATCTTTAGCAGTAACAGTATCCAATTGAAGTTGGACTGTAAGATTGGAAGGAGTTGTAGCAGCTACAGTACCTTTGACTACAAAAGTAACTACTTTGGAAGAACCAACTTCCACATTGAAATCAAGAGAGTCAAAGTCAAGTTCGCCATCAGTTAAGTTTGAAGAAGTCAAAAGTTGTTGTTGTGTGTACTCACCAGTGGCATCAACAGTGTATAGACCAACTTGGGTCCAGTTGTCGACATCCATGTTGGTAGCGACTGTAGTAGTATTTCCAGCTGTTGTTGTAGCACCTTCGAATTTCATTCTCTCTACGTGTACAGTATCACCAGAACCTGTAATAGTACCCTTGTAAAGGACTACGTCGCTGTCATTGACAACAGCTGTACCGGCATTCATGGAAGTAGCACGAAAAGTAAGGGTAGGAGTCTTTACAGTAAGAGCGGCTCCAGTATAACTACCGATAGAGAAGTTAGATAGAGAATCTCCACCTGGGATTGTTTCAACAGTGAAATTTGTAGTGTCTACTGTGGCTGACAATTTGTAAGAGTCATCAGCATTGTCACCAGCAACAGCAGCAGCTGGGATGTCACCTCGAATAATAAAGGTGCGAGATTCACCAGCTAGAAGCTCAATTTCATCTGAAAAAGTCCAAGTTTCTGCTGTGTCATTAGCATCTGAGCTCACAGTGTTTACACCAGAGTATGAAGCACCAGACACTGTATCCACTAATTCTAGCTCGTCGATATCATCAACAGCGCTATCGCTATTACCATCTGACTCAGTAACACTGAGAATAAGGTTGGTAAATTTGGCATCAGTAGCACCGGAACTCACTGTCATACGAGCAAGCTCGACGTCAGTAGTATCATCACCAGTGTCTTTGGCAGTACTAGTGAAAGCGATGTTCAATTCTGCTCCACCGATAGTGATAGTATTTCTACCATCGTCTGATGCAGTGGTGTCATAGTTTGTTCTGACTACTGTCAAGTTGGCATTGTATTGATTACCAACTACAGTAATATCTGTATCATATTCGAGTGATAAGATCACAGTGTTGCTACTAGCCCCACCATCCATAATATCACCTTTGACAGTGAAGGTTTCATTTTTACTCTTTTCAATTAGAAATGGTTCATCCAATTCAAAAGTAACTTTGTCCGCTACCATTGGTACTGGACCAGCAAGTTTTTTGGAACCTGCCCAAAGATACATGTTGGCAACGTCTCCGTCGGCAGCCGTACCTTTGTTCTTCAAAGTAATAGTTTTGAATTTTGCATCTTCAATAGAGTTCAAAGCCAATTTGAATTTAGTCAAGTTAACATCTGTAGAACCTACATTCTTAGATGCGGTTGTACCAGCACCAGTGACAGTCACTGCTCCGATAGATACAGCTACACCTGACAACTGACTTCCATAGACAGGGACTCCTGTAGCTTTACCACCATTTCCTAAGGTAAGATCAAGAACACCAAGCTTGTTGTATGTTCCGGAATCGTCTAGGATAGCTTTGATAGTAAGCTCTTTGGAAGTACCTGCTGGAATTGTCCAACCAGATGAGATGTTGTATGTCATGTAGCCATCTGAATGCCAAGATGTCTTTGTCTGACCAAGTTTTGTTGCACCATCATAAAGAGTAACACTTTGGAAGTCAGCTGTAGAACCAAGACCAGTACGACCGATCTTGACAGCGTTTACCACAGCGTCCTTATCACCAGTGTGTAGAATCACTTTTGCGAATACTACAGTAGAGCTAGCAACTACGTTACCGCCTTCTGGAGTATTAGCACTAAGAGAAACTGTCACATCTCCACCAACGACTGGAGTTGGAGTTGGAGTTGGAGTTGGAGTTGGAGTTGGAGTTGGAGTCATAGCACCCATCTGTGATGGATCTGCTGTAACAGAGCCTGGAGTAACAGTAGTGTCAGCTGTAGAAACAGAATCAAACAATGTGTCAGAAACTGTCATAACATCACCAGCAAGATAAGCTGGCAATTTGCCATCAACCATGTACTTCATGCCATCTACTACGTGGTAAACATCACTATCTTTTTTGACGAGATGACCGTTTGGTAACTTTGTGCCATCTAATGCAGGGCCCAATTTAAATAGGGAGATGTAGTAGTCTGGTACATCGATTACCTTGCTTGCCCAGTCAGTGCCAAAAAGAGAGGTAGCAACTTGCTCACCTGTCATAGTGCCTGTAGCAGTAATGTGTGAACGAACGTTGCCGGGTTGGAGAGCATATACGTTTGGTGAGACAACAGTCTTCACAAGTACGCTTCCACCTGGTCGTGGTCCGACAGCACCTGGATTAGCTGGTGGAAAAAGTTCATCAAAATCTGTTCCAGCTGGAAGAGTTTTTAGACCGTCAAAATTTGAGAACCAAGTTTTGAACACTGAGCCATTGATGAAATACTGTCGTTCTAAGTCAGAATTGACATAGTACACAGCATTGTCACCTGCTAGCTGGATCAAATCACCTACTTCAATGTCTTCTGGAGCTACAGTTGTAGCAGCACCGTAGACATTTCCAGCAGGGACAAGAGCAGAAAGTCCAACGCTCCAGGCAATAGTCATAAGGACTACTGACCATGTGAACGCTTTTTTCGTTAATTTAATTGCGTTAGTCATAAATAAATATAAATTTCCCTATCTTGACTGCGCCATACTTCTCAATTTTTTATCTTACCTGACTCTTACTTATATAGAGTTGGAAAAGTAAAAATTTTGAGGGCAGGTCAGCAAATAGGTATTACTGTACAAACACATAGCTACTCATATGAGCATCGACCCTTTGCTATATGCACGACTCCCAAGATGATTAGACCTTGAAAATCTACCGTGATTTCTAGCTAGGCTAGACAGTTCACGGATGATACTGTATGGCATTAGGTCTCTCAACTAAAATAGTGAGAAACCCTGTGCCATACAGTAATATTATAATTACCGCCTTGTGTAAATATACACATCACTACCATGAAAATTTTTCATGGTCAGATGTTGATATTTTTTGGTACTGTTTGTTATGTTTGCTCTATCAAACTACTGGTCGTGCTACTTGTTGCACTTGTACTTACTGTTGTGCTTGCACTCCGGCTATTGACATCAACCTCTAAAGCGATATCTTTGGCATCACTTGTAGCCTTTTTAGAATCTCTAGTAGCTTGATTTAATTCTTGAGCCTTTCCAATAGCCTCTGATAATTTATCATTTTCGAGCAAATCTTTTATTTCTACTGTCTTAATTTCTACCGCTCCGGAAGCACCATCTGCTTTTTTTACAGCCCCAGCAACATCTTCTAATGTCTTGGTTGTTTTGATAACATTTATTGTATTGGTGGTTGTGTCAAGTGAGCTAGTCACAATACCTGCTGTGCCACTAACAATAGTTGTAGTTGTAGATACTCCTAAATCTTCCACACCAGACGTATTATTCATATTCAAAATTGTTGGTTCTTCGGTAGTAGTACTCTCAGCTGTCTTTCCGTCTGCCAAAGCTTTGGTAGCATCGGCAATGACTGTTTCAACGACTTCTTTTACAACTCTTTTTACTTCTCCATCAACATCTTCGCCGTCTTCTGCCAAAAGATCTTTAGCCGCATCAATGATGGTCACGCCAGCGTCATCAACCACTGTCGACAAATCATTTTTTAAGGCAAGACCAACCTCTCCTGAATTGGTCTGTGTTTCCAAATTCTGAGTAATTTCTTTTTTGGTATCAAGCATGTCTTGAACTACTTTTACTTTATCGGTTTTTTCTCTGGCCTCTTTCAGATTTTCTTTAGCCGATTCCAAATTATCTTTCATGTCCTCCAAATTTTTTTGAACCAATTCTTTGACTTTTGGCTTATTCTCTTGCAACACTTTAGTAACTTCTACAGAACGCTTACGAGCCAAAGACAAATGAACAGAAGATTTATTTTTTGGAGAAGTGACCGCTACTTGAATACTTTCTGCCGCTCTTTTTACAGAATAAAGCAAATCGCCAGGAATACTGTTGGTAGCACTCGCAGTAGCCATCCAACCACCTGCAGTCAAAGTAAAAACTAAGAACATCATAAAAGCTGGTCTAGCAATCAAATTTAACCTACTGTTAAAAACAAAAGAACGGACAAAATAGATAAAATAATTTTGCCTGCGTTTGGTCTCTTTTGTGTTATTGTTTTCAGTTTGTTCGATTTGAGAAAACAAGACTTTTTTATTATTGGCAACCCAAGAAGGATCAGCTTGAAACAGACCCTCTTCTTTTCTCAAATTTTTCAATTGTGCTCTTAGCTTATTGCTCATAACCACAATTTTTATTACTAAGCCAAATTTATAATTCTTTGATAATCTGGATCGCATTTACTCGTCTAACATTTTTTGAAGAACTTTCATAGCTCTATGAATAGTCACCCGAATCGCTGTCTTTTTCTTCCCCGTAGCCAAAGATATTTCTTTGGTAGAAAGTCCTTCAATATATTTTAATAAAACCACTTCCTGATACTCTTGTTTTAATTTACGAATATGTTTCAACAATCTTTCAGATTCTATAGCAACGTGAGTTGCATCTTCGAGATCTCTTTCGTCCGGGATATGGTTTATCTGTTCAATAGAACATTCTTGTTTCTTGGCTTTTGTTCGATAATGATCAATTACTAGATTTCTGGCCATTTGATAAATTAGACCATTAAGACTGTCTATCTT
>Ga0210006_1001199_pt1 | contig 18142 bp, 15 predicted proteins | sample CryGey02umfilter_2_FD_185452 | JGI IMG/M metagenome (GOLD analysis project Ga0210006, IMG submission 185452) | Groundwater microbial communities from aquifer in Utah, USA - Crystal Geyser 4/10/14 0.2 um filter (SPAdes) (version 3) | ecosystem: Environmental > Aquatic > Deep subsurface >... | reverse complement strand
CAGGCGTGTCGGTGATAAGTATCCCGTTGCTGTCTATCATCATTTGCTCCTGCGCTTTGTTAGAAACAAAGCGAGGTTAACAGGGGTTGAAGTGTTCGGGTAGGTGGGATTTGTGGGGGCTTACATTCCAAGCGACCAAAATGTTTTTCCAAAGCAACTAAAGTCCTTTGACCGAAAGAATCACCAACCTCTGTTTCAGATTCCGGCAACGATGCCAACAAAATAGCATTCGGAACCATCTTAAACGCTTCTGTTAGCGCTTGAATAAATTTCAAATTGGCTTCATAAGTCCCAGCATTGAGTTGTTTGCCAGGTTTTAAATCACTGAAAAACTTTTGTAGTTCATCAATCAATACAACGCACGGGGCAGATTTTTTTAGCAATTCAGCTAACACATCTTTTCCAGGCGCAGTGCCATCTCGATCACTAGCAGCAACAAGTTGATATCCTTCATCACCTAATAACTGCCAAGCCATCTCGCCCCACAGTGTATTTGCACAAACACTGCCATGACTTTTACCTTGGCTAACCGACAACGCTATACCATCCAACACGGCAATATTTGCCTTTGGTAAATCGTGAATTCCCGCTTGATCCAATAATTCTGGAATACCTTCTAACTTATCCGTACTGACTTTTCGAGTGGCCAGATGTAACACTGTTAGCATCGTATGGGTTTTGCCACCACCGAAAGAAGTTTGTAGTTGTATAACCGGATCACCACCAATGCCTGCTAAGCGTTGTGCAACAGAGATTAACAGTAAACGCATACCTTCTGTAATAAAAGTACGTGAGAAAAACTTCTCAGCATCTTGATATTCTGCTGTCGCCGTACCATTAGCCACTTGCGTGATATCAGCTGCAAATTCAGACTGTTTAAAGGTACCTTCTAAAACATCTTTGTGTGGGCGGGCAATTTCACGCCAGGGTTTTAAACTCATTATTTATTCCTCAAAATCGAAACCAAGTTTAGTTTGGGTGCCTTTATGTCCAACTTCATGTGAAGCCGCCACAATAGCATGCCAAGAACCAATTAATTCGTTATAAGCACGAGCATCAGAAGCCCATTTTTTTCGTTCACACAAGGTATACAAGTGATAAGATAATTGACGAATGGATTCACCGCGTTCTGGCATTTTAGCAAGCAAACAACCGGCTTCACTTTCACCTTGCTGATTCAAAACACGAATCATTTGGTGGCAGGCTTCCCAAATGGGAGTACGTGTATCAGTTTTTGGATCCCAATTTTTGGGATACTCACTCCACTTTAATAAACGCACTTTTCCGCCACCTGCTTCAATCACTCCAGCATCACGCACACCTTCCACTGATGTGCCCTTCGCGCGAGCTAATGTATCAGCTATACCAAATTGACCTTCACCCCAACCATATTGATTAAACCAGTCATCACAAAACAAAGTATCAGCATCAAAATTTCCACTGTTAGGATTTAAATAATCGGTAATGGCGCGATTAATTAGAATAAGTGCTTCATGCACGGTCATTTTGCTACCATCTTGATTCAAAACAGCTGAGTATTTTGAATAAATCGCCATGCCCGGGCCGATGGCGGCTTGTGCTAAATCCACCGGAGCAATGGGTGTGGTTCCTGTTTCACCACCAATCATCGCCTCCAGCGCCTCAGGCATTTTCTCGCGCAATTCACGTTGAAATTCACGGCGAGAGATGGATTCAGCTTCGATTTCGCGTTTTTTACAAATAAGGACAACAGAAGAAGCTAAGGCATTGGTACCAGAACCAATCATACGATTTGCCATCTCCGTGCGCATCGGCCAAGTGCCATCAATAGAGAACCCTGCGCGAATCACAGCTTCCAAAAAAGTTTCCCAACCTGTACTCGATGTACTACCTTCTTTGGTTTCAGCTTGTTTAAAGGCGTAATAGATAGATACAGGAAAAGCAGGGTGACCTTTATCCGCCATGTTCTGAATAGCTTTCGTCATGCCATCCAAAAAAAAGGTTTCAGCTTTTTCCTTACTGCCATGTCGATAAGGGGTGGCAACCAATTCTTCTGCTTTCGGCACGACCAATGTGGAAAATAAATCAGGATAAATGGCTTTTAAAGAGCGTCGCATCCACACATAGAAAAAATCAGATAAATCAGCATAGCCGATATTGTCGTAATAAGGTGGGTCGGTTGAGATGACTTTATCAAGACTTATTTCTTGTGTTGCAGCATCTTGCTGGAGAGCAGTACCGCTGATTTTTGGTTCAATTTTATCCAACACATCACTTGCCCAACCAATTCCTCCCATAAAATTCCCAGTAGAATCAGAAAGAGGATTTGGTTCCGCGAAATCCCAAGTCATCGGTATTGCCTGGCGACCAAATGTATTTCTGGTGCTACTCCTAGATGAATCCCAAGAGCATATTGTTGAGCCACGATCAGCCATTTTATTAATCGAAAACCCCAAATAAACTGCCAACGCATCTCCATAAGCGGTTGCGCCTTTTCCACCAGCATTTATTCCAAGTCCATCATCTGCCATACCTGCCATCTTGGCATCAGCAATGGCTTTTTTGCGTGCTTCTTGGACCAAATCAGAAAAGGTTGTGAGTGCGACGAGTTGACGAGAAGTAAAGAGATCTCCAAAGCTATTCATGCCATAGTTTGGCGTTTTAAAATCACGAGGGTTTATGGGCAAGGCATGTTCAGGTTTCCACTCAGGATTAGCAGTAAAAGCTATCTTAATCATTTCCTCAGTTGGGGAGAGATAAATTCGTCCGCCTTTACCTTCGGCTACAATAGCCATTAATCTTTCACTTAACCGCCCAGATTTTCCTTCTGACCGTATGTAAGTAAAAGACATAGCAGATTGAGAAAGAATGCACGTTCCACCTGTTCTAACGACGGTACCCTCGATTGCGCCTTTAGGCAATTTTCCCATACGTACTTCAAAGTGATAGTTATCATCCTCAATAACTGGTTCTACCCAAGCTTCTTTACCTTTTTTGCTAGATAACACAAAAGAACGAGCTAATGGGACATCCACATGGCTAAACGCTGGATTTGGACTTTTCACGGTACGCGCCCATAACCAGGCAATCACTGTTAATTCTTTGCCTACATAGACTTTTAAATCAGGTCGCTCAGCAGTCATTGCATTGGTAATTTTTACATTTGGGTATAAATGGCCAATCCGTTTAAAGGCTTCTTCTCGCATCCAATGACCGTAACGACGAACATCTTCCGCCAAGCCTTTAGCCCCACTCCAATCTTCCATCAAGTTTTGTTGTTTCTCACTTTTTGGTAATGAACCAATGGGTGCTTGGCCTGCAAATTTCGATGGAATCTCAATCATGGCTTTATTAATCATCACCGCCACTGGATTTAAATCACTCGCGTAGCTTTCTAATCCCAAACGCTGAGCTTCTAACGGGATAGTGCCACCACCAGCAAATGGATCATGAAAAGCGGGTAATTTTTCTGGATTAAATAATTCTGCCGCTTGCGGGTGGTTACGATTTAAATGACAAGTTTCACCCCAACTTTCTTTAATTGCTTCGCGCGCACGAGTAAGCACTTCTTCATTAGTAGTGTTTTCCCACTTAACTAAATCACGAATAATTTGAAATAACTTTTCACGTTTTATTTCCGCTTCTTTTTTATTAACGCCGTATTTAAAACCGTCATCTTGTTGATAACCTGGATCATTTACCATTTGCGCAAAAATGACTGCACGCGCTGCTGCCAATGGTCGGCGTGCCCACCATAAATGCAGTGTACTTGGGTGACCATGACGAATAGATTTTTCTCGTGCAGCAGCTTCGTTAATATCATCTAACGGCAATGCCACTTCGATGAGTTTTTTTGGACTGTAGATTTTTGTGTTTTTTGAGTTACTCATCATATTCTCTTAAATTGTTGCATTCGGATCTACTGCTTTAGTTAGCAAATCAGTGAGATCGTAATTAATACTAGCCACACAAAAATCTGGTTCAACTGCAAATGGATTTCTCACATAATAAGGTCCTTTGTGTGAATCTTCATCTACTATCACAATGGCGAGAATAAATTTGTCGGCTTGATTTAATCCGTAAATAATTTCATTACGACTGACTGTAATAGTGTTTTGTCCTTTAGCTCGGCCTTTTACTTCAATATGACGATCAGGTTTAATGGAACCATCTGCATTGACTGGTGGACGTGAGGTAATATCCCAGCCGCATTTTTCTGCGCCGACATCTTTCACTTCATGACCAAAATTACGCTCAACATCCATCACGGCATTCATAGCAATACGCTCAATGTGCGAACGCGTTTCTGCATCTGCTGAAAACTGTATTTCACCTTTGCGGAATGCCAACAAGCCCTTGGGTATGACTAAAGCACCACCGATAATAACTGGCGTGCTAGATACCACATTTTTCATGGCTAAAAGTTCGTTCTCTCGTTGTTCTAACCTAGCAGCAAGCTCTTCTGCTTTACGCTTAAACTGTTCTGGTGCTACTCGAGGTTGTTTTCCTGCTTCAACATCGAGCTGCAATTTGATTGCACGATCTTGTTGATAATTGATCTCTTTTACTAAGCGTTCTCTCACGGCAGCATGAATTTTTGTAACTTGTTTTTCACGGCGGTCTTTTATTTCCGCATAGTGTTCTGGTACCAATTGTTGTGAAGCATAATTGAGAGCCAATGCTTCAAGATTATGATTCAGCCAACCCGCTTCCAGTACATCACCTATTAATTTTCGATCGTAATCGTCTATGGGCTGTAAATCTAAATGGGGTGCCCAACCCGCATTGATTGCATTGCCTTGTTTATCTATTTCAACAAATTGTAAGCGTCGCGATGCAATCCCATTTGCAGGTGCGCCCTCACGTACTGTGTGATCTATCATAAACAAAACTTTAGGTTCGGTACTGTCATCACTTTGATCTACCAATACAGCGCCTTGTTTGAGTTTTGATCTGTTTGCCTGTAACACTAAATCGGTAGTTGAATGCATCAACGGGTGCATGGGGTGAATCATATCTGCCATCGGTTTACCTGTTTGACGAACGTACTGTTTTTCAAAACAAATACGTTCATATCTTTTCAACACAGGCGTGCGACTTTCACCGATAATACGATCACGTTCACGAATAACAGCTGGCACATGACGCACTTCATAACGGCCAGATTCACGCGCGCGGAATTCACCACCAATTTTTTGAAATGCTTCAGTAAAAAAAGCGCGGATAAAATAGGGTTGAAGCTTGCGCGCTTCAGCTTTTTCCATTTCTTCTTTTACTGTATAAAGCGCCTCAAGCCCCATATGCTGATCGACCAACGCATTACGTTTAATAATTTCTTTCAGGTGGTCTGAATCAAGTGCATCTTCAATGGCTTCATCCATTCTCGCTTTAACTTTTGGGTCTTCTCCGTAACGGATAGCTTCAACCAATAAATCTTTCAACGAAACGTTATTGAAGGCTTCACCTAACACATCAAATACTTTTCCGCCAAGCGCTGCTTTTTCAATCTCAATTTTATCGAATAATTTTTGAAATACTGCGCCTTCTCTCGTTTCATTGGCGACAATATTCCAAAGATGACACACTTCAGTTTGACCAATACGATGGATACGACCAAAGCGTTGCTCGAGACGATTAGGGTTCCAGGGTAAATCGTAATTTACCATGAGATTGGCGTTTTGCAGGTTGACGCCCTCTCCTGCGGCATCTGTTGCTACAAGCACAACAACTTCAGGATCATTACGAAATTCTTCCTGCACTGCCCGTCTAGCATCACGATTTGTAGAACCAGAAATTGTGCGTACTGAATTGGTATTGCCAAGCATGCCGGTGATTCTGGTGACCAGGTAATTTAACGTGTCTTTATGTTCGGTAAAAATAATTAGTTTTCGACGACTGCCACTTACTGTGAACATTTCTGGTCTGTCTTGTAAAAGATAAGAAAGCTCTTCCCATTTTTTATCATTGCCTGATTGCACTACAGCTAACGCTTGCGACTCAAGATGTTTAAGGCTGAATATTTCCGCTTCAAGTTCAGGAATTGTTTCAGAAGCTGATGCTTGATCAATCGCTTCATCGGTATAGATTTCATATTCTTCAGCGCTTAAATCTTCGTCTAATTCGTCATAATTATCCGGCAGGTCAATTTTTTTCTTAACATTGTATTCAGCGACTGTCTCAGCAAAATTATTACCTTTTGCTGATCGACCACGTACCATTAATTTTGCTTCTTCCAACCGTTCTTCCAGGCGTTTGCGGCGACGCTTTAATGACTGATAAATAGCTTCTGGACTAGAAGCTAATCGCCGTTGAAGCATGGTTAATGCAAACCCCACATTATTTTTCTTTTGACCGCCGAGATTATCTGCGCGATTCATTTCTTCACGAACGTAAGTGGTAACTTGTTCGTAAAGCGAAGCTTCAAGCGGTGAAAGTGCATAGTTTGCTGTATAGGCGCGACGTTCTGGAAATAGCGGAGTTCCATCAAACTTAAGCAACTCTTCTTTCACCATTCGACGCATCATATCTGACACATCTACTTTATGAGCGCCTTCACGGAATTTTCCATAGAAACGATCGCCATCAAGTAACGACAACCAAATTTGAAAGTCTTCTTCTTTACCGTTATGGGGTGTTGCTGTCATCAGTAAGTAATGACGAGTAATAGAACCAAGCAATTCACCCAACTGGAAACGTTTCGTTTTATTTATTTTATTTCCAAAATAGTTGGCAGATAATTTATGAGCCTCATCGACGATGATTAAATCCCATTCGGTGTTTTTAAGTTTTTCCTGGAACTCTTCATTACGTGACAATTGATCGAGCCTACAAATAAGCTGATTAGATTCATCAAAATAATTACCAGAGGCGCATTGCTCTTGTTTTTCAGGGCTGAAAATATCAAAGGTAACACCAAATTTTTCGAGCAATTCGTCCTGCCACTGTTCAGTAAGCGATCCAGGAGAAACAATCAGGATACGTTTAGCATCAGCGCGCATTAATAACTCACGAATCAATAATCCCGCCATGATGGTTTTACCAGCGCCGGGGTCATCAGCTAACACGAAGCGTAAAGGTTGTTTTGGCAACATGTGCTCATAGACAGCTGAAATCTGATGAGGCAAAGGTTCTACATTTGATGTATGCACCGCCATCATCGGATCGAATAACGCAGCCTGAGTAATACGATATGCTTCTAATCCCAACTTGAATTCTGCCCCAGCCGCATCAAATGCCCATGGTCGACCGGCTGTGGCGATTTCTAATTTCATTTCGTCAGAGCGAAACAACATTTGCTCACTCACTTTTCCCTGTGAGTCTTTGTAATAAACGGTGATGGCATCATTACCAAGTTGTTCAACCTGAATAATGCGAACAACCTCCTCTGGCTGAATACCACGAACCTGAGCATCTTTTTTAATATCTTCGAGCTTTAGCATTTAGTGTTCCTGCTGTTCAACAGCTTGTCCAGATCGAACCCATTCATCCACATCGTATTTTTTGAATTTCCACAACCTACCAATTTTATGAGCAGGCAGGCCTTTCGTTTCAATCCACTTGTATATGGTGTCATTACTAACACCGAGGTATTTACAGATTTCACTGATAGATAACCAACGATCATCCATTTCAATCATTTTTTGCCTCATTGAGAACCGCATTTTTAGATAAATGTGCGAGAAAGAGAGAGATTAATCTCATCGCACTGAACTTGAATGGAAGTATACAAATAGAATGCATAATTTCAAAGGATCTTTACCGAATAAAACCGATTTATACCTTTTTTGTGTACATCTAGCAATAGAGTTTATTTAATTGGAATTAATACAATTGGTTGTTAATTGATCAATTGAAGCTGATTAAGGATATACACCATCGCCATCGTATCCAGCTTGCAATACTCCAGTAACGCCTTTTTGATCCCTATACGATCCGCGCTATTTTCAGATAGATTAATCAACTGCTGATACTGAAACTGCGCCTCATCACCCTTTTGAATCGCCAAGTTCTTATAACTCAACTCAGGCACAAGCACTGGCAATACATCCTTGATGGATGCAGAACCATTAAAATCTGGATGGTAATACCACTTTTTTGCAAAAGGAGTTTGCAAATCCCAAAGACGTGTATGAATCGAGAGCAACTGCTCTGATAAATCATTAAACGTTTCCGCCATTTCTTTTATACGGCTGCCTTCAAAACTTGCGTAATACACAACCACACTGCCTACCGATCCAATATGCGAAATTAATTCTTCAGCAAGCGATCGCGATGGATTTTCTTTTTGATCAAATAAAAATTCATAATGCTCAAGTTCTGCATCTGGAGTGCGCCTCACATGCAAGCTATATTGAAATGGTAAGTGCTGATAGGGTTTTGTCTCGTCATACTGCGGAATAGCATAACCACAGGTTTCAAAATCTAAAAAATATAACGGATACTGCAATTGCGATAAATGGTTTTTAATAGCAACAGTATCAATATGGGTATCTTGGTTTTTTTCACAAGAAACTTGAATCGATTGAGGTGCCGTTAATTTAAAATTTTCTGGTACATCTTTTGTTAAGCTAATACCATTATCAATCAGATCTCGTCTCTGTTTATCTGTAATTCGTGAAATAAAATGAATGGATTTTTTACTCACATCACGCCAACAATAATTTTTAAATTCGCACTGATAGGGATTTTTGCAAATTGATCCAATATCCCAAGATGGTTCATTATTCTGGGATAAAGCAGCGCGAATAGTATCAAGATACATTGGTACATTTGCCAACTCATCATGAATGCGATCATCAATGGCTTCAATGATAAATAATTTTTCTAAATCTAATTCCCCTATTCTGCGATATTGATTATTCAAATACATCACACAAACGCGCTGTAATTTAATACCGCACTGTTGCAAAACATACGCTTGAATAGCACAGTCTGAAATATGTTCTTTTTTAAGTGATGTACTACTTTTGACTTCAATTAAATCAAATGAATCATCGTCATTGCGTTTTAAAATATCCACTCGAATTAAAATATCATCGTAGACAAAAGCACCTTCAAAAATTGCAGCGGGATTTTTTGTCATCACTGCATTTGTATGATCAACAGCACCAGAAATATTTTGATAATCCTCATCAATTAACACACCACCTGGAAACAAACATTGAGCCAATTTTCCAACTTCTGTGCCTTGCCTCATAATGGATTCTTGAAATGCGGATTGTTCCTGCATCAAATCACGGCGATAGTTGTACAACCAAATACGTTTTAAGCAGTGGCGGCCTTTGAGAAATTGAGATTTTGAAAGTAAATTTGTCATGGTTTAATCACTATCTATTTGTTCGATTATAATGTGCTGACAAAAACTCAGTAATTAATTTTTGATACTCATCATTTTTATCTTTAGAAATGGAATGGCCTGATCCCAACACTTTTTCAAAATGGATATCATGAATAGTATGAACCACAGACTCAATCAAACACGGATCATTAATCCAATCACACTCACCCACCATCCATAACACTGAAGCAGTTATTTCAGAAAGGCGATCTATAAAATCAAAATGCTCAAACTCATTTGCAAAAAATTGATTGAGTGCATCCAAATTACAAGTCAACTGATAAGGATTTTGTAATGTTCCTTTTAAAGAAATTGCATATAAAGGCGCCATTACTTGCATAAAATACATATAATCTTCTTGTGTTTGAAATTGACCGCGCCATAAAAAACGATCACACACTTCCTTTTGTTCGTCACTCCCTCTTTCCGATAAATTCTTTTTGGCTTGTTCTAAAAATGCAAAACTGGGTGAGCCGCCAATACAAATAAATGTTTCCACTTTTTGTGGAAAATGAATTGCAAAATGCAATCCAGCCATAGCACCAAATGAAGTGCCGATAATACGTACTTTTTCTATATTAAGATGCTCTAAAATTTCTGATGCATCACGACTAAAAAGATCAAATGTATAGTTTTGATTAGATAAGGCTGTACTTTTTCCACAGCCGCGAGGATCAAAAAACAATAATTGATATTTTTCTTTTAAAAACATCAGTTGATTTTTATAAATCAATGAATCAAAACCGGGACCACCTGGAAAAACCATTAACACAGATGCATAGGGATTCTCAGTTTCATTAATTAATTCACAATAAATCTCTATACCATCAGATATTTTAATTCGCAATTTTTTTTCACTCTCATTACATTTATGATAATACACTTTTATTCTTTACATCCTCAGCACTTTTTTAATTTCAACTGAAATAAAATCAGCAAAAAGACCATGCCCTTTTTCATCCAGATGAATACCATCAACTTCACTCATTGTTATATGTGGTTCCATATCAAAATAATGGCAACCATATTTTTTAGCCACTGCTGAAAAATAAAAATTAAATTGCTTTGATCGAATCACGGCATCTTTAAATAAATCTTTGTCTCCGTAATTGATACCCGCCTTATCATGCGCAATCGCTGGATATCCAACGAGTAATATTTTTGGCGGAGACTGCATATCCTTACCATATTTTGTTGATTGAATCATTTGAATTAATTCAGCAGCACCATTGGCAATATCTTCAGCTGTTCGACCATAAACATTTTTTAAATCATTACAACCAAGCATTAGCACAACCAAATCCAATGGTGAATGCGTATATAAACAAGGTAATAAATAGGTTTTTCCATTACGATCCGGTGGATCAATACCTTCAAGATTAGTAGTGCGACCATTTAAACCTTCTTCAATCACATAAAAATCATCGCCCAATAATTTTTGCAATCTCCCCGTCCAACGAATATCACGCGGATAACGTTCCATATACATCGTTTTCATATCAAATTTTCCGGCAACGAATCCCCACGTGTTGGAATCACCGTAACATAAAATGTTTTTCATGATTTGCACCTCATATTTAATAGATGAGTAATTTCTTCATCACACGAAATGATACCCCTTGAAATTCAACCGGCTCTATTTCAATCCAACCTAATTGTTTATAAATCCGACCATCTGTTTTTGTATATAAATAAATTTCACGAAATTGTTTTTTAGCAAAAGTTTCAATATCAGCAATCAACTGTGTTGCGATTTTTTTTCCTCGATATTCAGGCACAACATACAACGAAGAAAGCCAAGCCTGATCTGCTTTATAATCACCCATGCCGTACAATTTTAATGTGACAGTACCAACGGGCATGTTGCTCTCAGTATCAATTGCAATAAGTGTGAATGGTAATTGATTTTCAACAATTGAAATCGTATCTTCCCAATCTTTTTCTGTACGATCAGGAAATCTTGAACCCCAATAACTTTTATACCAAGCAGCAACAACAGATATAAACTCAGGGTAATCAATAATAGGTTTAATAATGATAGGCATTGTAATCAAGTTATCCTGTAATTTTTATTATGTCGTAGTCGCCGAAATAATATAAGGATCAATATTCACCCGAAAATTTCGCATTTTTTTGCAGTTTTCTTATATGATTTCTCACATAATCTAAATTTCAATAAAAACACTCACTACCATATTAATACAAAAAAAATTAAAACACCTCCATGTCAGTCGTGCCTTGTGCCTTATTTTTAATTTATCGCTGCACGGTTAAGCGTTTCCTCAATATTTTGTAGCAACCCAAGCGAAAAATATTTTTCTGAATACCTATCTAAATTTGCAAGTTGTCTTGATAGCGTCCCATGCGTGCATCGAAATAATTTAGCGACACCGGTAATATTGATTTTTGAATACCGAATTAAATAATACGCTAATAGAATTCTTTGCTTGGCATGTTTGCGATTTCTGGATACCACAAACAATTCTGTTTTTTGAATATCGAGGTTATTACAAACAATAGCCGACACTTCATCTTGTGTTAAAAATTTACGTATAATCTGCGAGGTAATTGCGTTTTCCTGCTGCTTCCAAATAGTGTCCTTATCATAAATTATCTCACCCGCTTCAGAAATAGTGATGGCTGGTTTCCATGCATCGCGATCAACGGGTTTATTGATAAACTCAGAATAACTAAAATTGGTTTTGCGCTGGATTGCCTCACACATTAAATGAATATCCATCCATCGCGCCTCACACCCGGTATAATAACGATGACTTGTCCATGGATAATCTTCCATACAATCCACAATTTTTGCCGCAACTGGATTAAAGTGAATATATCTGCATAAATTCACAAGATATTCGTCATTATTTACTTCCAGCGATCGATATCGCCCCTGGAATAAATGTCCTATGCGATTCTGCTTGTGATTTACCCAGCGCGCATATCGAAAATTAATATTTTTCATTATTGCTGAAAGCGGAGAGTCATGAATGTGAATCAACAAATGCACATGATTGGACATCAAACAATAAGCAATTATTTTATGATCAAACTGTTCCGCACTTTGGGCAAGTAATTCGAGAAAATGAAAAAAATAAATATCTCCATGAAATATCCGTTGGCGATTATTTCCTCGAATCATCACGTGGTGAATCGTATTGGGTATATGAATCCGCGGTTGTCTTCCTGTTCTATCCATCTCACAAAAATATAGATTTAATATCTTATTTTCAATACCGTGTTTTTTAGTGATTATTGCGAGATAAGATATTAATAAAATAAGGCGCAAGGCACGACTGACATGGATAATGGATAACATGAATTCACGATACAAGACTGTTATTCAGTGATTTTTTTAGCTGGAAATTATGGCTAACCAATTATTAGGATTTTTATGACGGCGTCAATGCGTAACTTCTATACTAGATGAGATATTAAAAAATAAGGCGCAAGGCACGACTGACATGGATACCAAAAATAAGGCACAAGGCACGACTGACATGGATACACAATCGTCTCGTCTTTATCTGTGCAAAAAATAATTCCCAAGGTTGGGTTATCATCCACGCCGCGTTTTAATTCATCAAATAGGCGCACGTACATATCCATTTGCCCAATGTCTTGATGCGTTAATTTCTCAGTTTTTAAATCAATAATAACAAAACATTTTAAAAGATAGTTGTAAAACACAAGATCAACATAGAAATGCGACGTCTCTGTGCTCACACGCATTTGACGCGCAACAAATGAAAAACCTTTCCCTAGCTCCAAAAGAAATTTTTGCAAATGCGTAATAATATTCGACTCCAGGATACTTTCTTTTCCAGTTAAATCATCCGGCACATCTAAAAATTCGAGCACGTAAGGATCTTTGATAAATTCCCATGAATGTTTTTCATTGATTTGCAATGGCGCATTCTGTGATGACAATAATCGCCGATAATAACCACTTTTGATATTTCGCTCTAAAAGCCGAGAACTCCAATTTTGTGCACTGGATTCTTTCAGGTAATAATGACGCTCTTTTTCATCATCCAAGCGCATAATAAGGCGTATATGTGTCCACCCTAGATTCGCTACGCAGTGCGTAGCGAATTGATCAAAATCTGAAAATCGTAGATAAAATTGTCTAATATTCCGTATATTGGCCTCAGAAAATCCCCTCCCAAAACAATCTGTTAAATAACGCGATAAATTCACAATCAAATGCTCACCATAATTGGCACGCTCCTGACCCTGCTGTTCTTGCTCGACAATACGCCGACCTATTTGCCAATAGGTTTTAACCATGACTGAATTAACAGATCGATAGGCTGTTTCACGTCCAACACGAAGCATTTCGCCAATATCTACAAAAAAGCTTTCTTCATGCACAGCACCCTGTGTAATTTTTTTAGATACCATACCCCCAAACCCCTCAATATTTTTTAATCTCGTTTTCTAAACGCTGCAACTTTTGAAGCCAGCTCTTCAACCGCCTCATCTTTTCTGCAAACCGTCACTATCATCTGCTTAATTCAGTGCAGGATTTTAACTTGTCTCTTAATGTAATGCCCGCACATTCATGTTGTAGTCACCGTAATAATGTATGGATCAATATGCACACGAAATTTTTTGGCGTATTGCTGCAGCTTTCTGATATCCAGCTTTTGCTTTTTTTGCGTTATCGCAGACCTTAGCGCTTTGATACCTATTTCCAGCGTAAGATAGCGAAATGCATCTATGATCGTGCGCTCGCGATCAAAAATAGTGATAGTTTCACCGCCCAGTTTCATGCTTGTTTTTCCGGTGGTCACATCTCGCATACGCACAAATCGTGTCATGCTCCGTTTGGGTGAAGTTGTGGCATGAGGAATAGCTATCCAATGTGCGCGCGGAATCTCGTCTGTCAGTTCATAAAGCGCCAGCGCCGAGATAAGACAAACTACCCCGCTGGAAACGCTCTTGGCTGTAAGAACAAGGTCTTCCCACTGAAAATCGACATCAACCGCTGAATCCACACCACGGTAAACACCCCGACCCACCCGCTCTATGATTTTCTTTTTGACATAGTAGCTAAGACGACTCGGTGGAATACCAGCCATGCGTGCATCATGGGCTGAAAAGAGCGCCCTTGCAGTGAGATTTTTTAGACTGTCATTACTGGTTTTGTACATAATTCAAATTTTAACAAAAACACCCATATATGTAAACTGGGTTTTATTGTTAAAATTTAAAAATGGCACTTAAAACTCGCCAAAAGACATTCAAACAAACATGCGTCTTAAATTAGATTTTATTTTGACTGTGGGCTTTTTGTGGGTCAGAGTGACCCTCAGTTATGCATTGTGGGGCGAAATGAGGCGTATCACGGCCTGTTTAATTAAATTTTGAACTGTCTGAAAAGTTATAACTCATTGAAATAAAACAATTTGCATCATTTCAACCAAAGCCCTCTTTCTCCACCGACCAACTGTTAATCACTTGGTTGCTGGTTCGAGTCCGGCCCGGGGAGTACAATTAAGTCTTATTTTTCATATAGTCATAATACTTTTTCAAACAGCCTTTTTTGTCAATTTCTTAGCATGTAGTAAATTTGTCACACAAACTTGTTAAAATATTGATGCTCATATCGCTAAAACAGCTAATCCATGATGATCAACCAGACTTAATAATTTTAAAGCAATACCGTTTGGTTTTTTTTGCCCTTGTTCCCACTTTTGAATAGTTGATGTTGTCGTATTCAGGTATAAAGCAAATACTGACTGACTAACTTTAAAACGTCTGCGAATACGTTTTATTTGATTAGGTGTATATTTTTTAATAGATGGTAATGACTTCGCGTCAAATTCCCGCATGGTTTGCTCACTCATCACACCAGCATCATGAAAATCTTTTGCTGTTTCGAGAATTGTTTCACTTAATGTTTTACCTAGCATGTTCCACCTCAATCAATTTTCCTGTTTCTACAAGTGTATTCAGTTGTGTTTCTGAATAACTTAACAATTCTTTTGCAAATGCCTTTGCTTGTTTTAGCTCGTCATCACTTACGTTATCTTTTTCATTTTTTGAATATCCAAATATAAAAAATGCATTAGAAGATGATCGATAGACTAAAATAGTTCGTGTACTGCCTCGTTTACCCCGTCCTTTTTGCGCAACACGTTTTTTATAAACATGTCCACCTAAATTTGCATCAATCAGTCCCTGCTCCATTTCGCTCACAGCTTGATTTAATGCATCATCAAACAATTTTTCCTTTTTTGCCCATTTAGCAAATAAGCGGGTTTTAAAAATACGCATACATTTTCCCTGTGTCACATAAAGTATAGCACTTAGTGCTATACTTTCAATCACGCGTTTGATGATTTTTATTTTATGTTATAATTCAAGCAATTATCGAGTGCAGCTTATGTTGCGCAGTGTGTAGAAAATTTTTCTTTTTGTAAATAAATCTCACGAAGGACTCCTCATTATGACGCTTTCCTCTTTACCAGGTGACACAAAAATCTATCGCGCTCTCGATAAGAATGGCTTGCTTTGCACCCTTGGAATTTTTACTGGAGCCGTCCCAGATCGATCTAAATTACAATCTCTATCGCCAACACTGCTTTTAAGATCATTGGGTGCGTACGCGAAAATGGAGGGCGAAAAAGGAGACCCAACGGAAAATGGGATTTATGCAATTCACAGAACCGCAGGACTCAACATTGATCCTACGCTGGTATCCTGCTGGTCACTCACCAAATCCTTTACAACTTTTTCAAATACAGTCGCTGTAATTGAATCCACTGTGGATGATATTCATAAAATTATGACATGGGCATCTGAAGTGTTATGTGACTCGAATATCGTACACAGCACAGTGCATTACTACGAAATTGGAACCAAAGACCCAGAGCTCGACAAGACGCTACTTCCACACGGATTTGCCAAGCCAAAAAAATACGAATGCGAAACGGAGTATCGATTTCTAATGAAACACAAGCATCCTAATGTGCGCATGAGGCTCGATGATTTTAAGATTTCTTTATCACACCACACGGATTTTCGTTATATTAGGCATATTCACCTATCTCCAACCATTGAAAAAAAATTTAGTTGTTACGACCTCAGAGTACTTAAAGAAGTTGCAAATATGCACATGACTAAATGGGAGGCCATAACACATCACGCTCCTGATAGCATTGCAACGACATAAAATAACCACTTTTTTTAAAACCGGCCGCTAAGCAGCGGTCTTTTCAATTTCAGTTAAACTTGCCTAATGAAGAATCTATTCAAACACCTTAGTCATTTTGGTAAAAGAATTGGGAGGGAAGCGTGGTGAGCGAGAAGAATTATTTGATGAAGTTGGAGGAAAAGTTTGAGTGTGAGATAAATATTTTAAGTTGGATTGGTGTTAATTAGCAGCGAATAGAGTTGAAGTTCAAGCGAACACGAAAAAATACGGAGTTTTATGGAATTTGAAGTTATAAATTATTTGCCTAAACCTGGCGAAGCGCACTCATGGGTTTACGACATGGGGATTGCAATCGTGGGCGGGTTGATCGCCGGTTCCTTTTCTGGAATTGCCTCTGGATACTTTGTTTATGATCGAGTCGTTAAAGTTAACGAGAATAAGCGTGAAATACGTCTTAAAGAAGAGCAAAAAACAAAAGAAGAACGCGAAAAAAAGCATGAATGCACAAAAGCATTTTTAACGGTACAAACGAAACTAATACTGCAAATGTGTTCACTGAAAGGTTTGCTTACAACAGTTGAAAATATTTTGAATTGCGATATATCTGGCGAGACGATTAGAGAAATATTTTCAGGCGGGTTTGATCGAAAAATTTTTGAATCGAAAAAATATGATATTTTGAAACCATCTAGTATCCATGTTTTTACTGATTATCTAATAACACCATTATCTTCTGATATTATTATTGATATACCATTTCAGATTTACGATATGAATAACTTTAAAGGAAAAGAAAATCTAAGTGTATATTTTAATGATTTGAGTAGTCATAATAAAAATTATTTTGACATTATAGAATTAATTAATCGCAATAATCACATGAGGGATTTATTGTTATTAGATGCGTCTAAAGATAATCTTAATCCTAATATTCTTGAGTTAGTAACATGTTCAAGCTTAAACATGGCTTTTAGCTTGTGCGATAAAATAAAATTATTAATTATTTCGGAAAATAAATCATTTAAAAAGGCACAAAAATATATTTCAGAGCTTGGTCTGACAAGTCCTTTGCAGGTTGAATTAGATGAATTAGAAATTCCTATTTTTGATAAAAAAGAATAAGTGAATCATAATTGGTAAAAAAAATCATTTATCAATAACGCCGCTGTTAAACGGGGTTGAGGAGCACAACATAACGTTATTCCTGTCGCCAGAAGAAAAGTGGTATCGTCGTGGCGATCAAGAAATTGGTCATCGACAATTTATCGTCGCTGATCCAGATGGTTACTTGTTGCGATTTTATGAACCTATTGGCATCAGGCATTACAAAAAAACCGTGTAGCCAAAACGTCACCAACTGTAGCAGTGCTCACCTTGTTTTAGACGGTTGTAGACGGTTTTTCAAACAAATGTGCATCGCAAGTGCTTGATTTATAATAACCTATTAAACATAAATGCGACTGTTAATCACTTGGTCGCTGGTTCGAGTCCGGCCCGGGGAGCCATCTTTTCAAGTAGTTACACCACTTTCTGGGTAACTTCTCAAAAACCCGGGGCGCTTACGTAGCAGCTGAAGCCGCTTGAACGATCAAATCTGGAAGCCATGGAATTTGTGTTTTTTGAGTGATCCTATCGACCAAATAATCCCAAAAAGACACTTT
>Ga0210006_1001189_pt1 | contig 18228 bp, 20 predicted proteins | sample CryGey02umfilter_2_FD_185452 | JGI IMG/M metagenome (GOLD analysis project Ga0210006, IMG submission 185452) | Groundwater microbial communities from aquifer in Utah, USA - Crystal Geyser 4/10/14 0.2 um filter (SPAdes) (version 3) | ecosystem: Environmental > Aquatic > Deep subsurface >... | reverse complement strand
TATCAAAATAGGTATTGTTGTTACTCAATATTCCTATAGCGAGGATGATGAGAAGATACATTGCGTCGATAAGAAAACCGGCGATGGCAAACGAGAAGGTAATAAGGAGGAGTGCGACGACAATCTTCGGCAACGAATTTTCAACTGATATAACTGTTTGTGGATTTATTTTTGTCCGAAACATGATCATAAACCCAATAGCTATGAGAAAGACGACGATAACAAGGTATGCAATATCACGAAATATTTTCCATAAGTTCATAAGGGGCTTGATCATAGCAAAGCCCATGCCTTCCGCTGCATAGCTTTGAGGGATGAATCCGGCTTTTTGGAGAGTATTTGTCACCCAATATACCCCAGAGGCTGGAGGATTGACATATGTCATTGAAATAAGATTAGATGCTTGCCCCATTAAGCTTGACTTGAATGCTGAGTTATCATAAGTCAACTTTTCAGTACAGAGCTCGCCCATAAAAGCGCAGTATCCCATACGATAGAGAGACAACACTAAGTCTTTTCCACTTCCTTTTTTTATCCCTAATTTTTCTCGAGAGAATGTCTCGTGAAGTTGTTTTTGGGAGGCTTGGAGGACCTTTTTTTCGTCATACCGAGGGCGGTTACCATTAATCACATAGCCAAATATGGCAAAAATGATGAAAAAAACCCCCACGACCAAAAATGCTTTTTTAAGGAAATCAATGCCGGATTTAAAAACACGAAGCATAATTCATTGTAACGAAATTTACACAAAGAATGCAAACGATTGTAGAGACAGTAAGAGTTCACTCTCCTTGACTCAGAATCGCGTCATTCTGGCTTGCCCAGAATCCATTTTGGCGATTCTGGATGCGCTCACTGTATTCGCTTACCAGAATGACGGTCTAGGGTCATCAGAGGGGATTCCAGAATCATATATAATTTTTGTATGAACAAAGTTGGATTTGTCTACATTATGGCAAATGAAAGACCAACACTCTATACAGGAGTAACGAACAATCTAGTACGAAGAGTTTATCAGCATAAAAATAAAGTAGGTAGTTGGTTTACCAGTACTTATTCACTTTCTAAATTAATCTATTACGAATACTGTGAATCAATAGAACAAGCGATTGTACGTGAAAAACAAATTAAAGATATGAATAGGGAGGATAAACTAACGATGATAAAAAAATTCAATCCTGAATTTAAAGATTTATACGGAAGGATTCTGGACAAGTTAGAATGACGATAAAGACGATTCTGGAGTCGTCACAGTATTCCTCCCCAGAATGACGGGTGCAATTATCTATACACCCTTGAACGATGTCCGACAGATAGCACTTGTACGGTTTTATCACTCTCGTTTACCGTGTAAATTATCCTAAACACACTCATTTTATAAGAGAATCTCCCAGAGAGCTCTCTTGTTAGGGGCTTACTAATAAATGGATTTTCCTTTATGTCTTCAAACGCTGCAGCGATAGCTATTTGATACACTACTTTCAAATTTTTAAGCTCTTTTTTTGCTTGGGCGGTGAGTTTGATCCGATACATATGATGCATTATTTAATTTTAGTTCTTTTTTTATATCCTCCCATTCATATACTCTTCCTGCTTTGACATCCGCTTCACCCCTCTTTATTGATTCCATTAATTCAGGATCTGAAAGAATTTCATTTGTTTCCTTTAGTGATTCATATTCAGCGGCGGAGATAAGCACGGCAGCGGGAGCGCCGTTTACCGTAATGATATATTCTGAAAGTTTTCTTTTTGCATTATCTACGAGGCTTGGAAGTTTGTTACGGGCTTGTGTTATAGATAGCGTTGTGGTCATATGGAAAATAGTACAGTATTCTGTACCGAATGTCAAAACCGATTCTGGAGTCGTCACAGTATTCCTCCCCAGAATGACGTTTGGGATTAATTGAATACAAATTTACCTTCCGTGAGGGCGGGATAGTTTTGGTCTTTCCAGGTAGTAAATTGTATTTTGCTTTCTTCTTTTGGGTCCAGGAGACGTACCAAGAATACATCATTTTCATAGTCGAACTCGATAGTTGCGAAGGCAAGAGTAAGGGGAGTGAGCCTTCGAAGCGCTGTCTTTTGTTCTCCGATATTTTTGAGTTGCGGGGGAAGAGTCTGATTAATATCTGCACCGGTGAAATCTTGGATAGGTAAGGTTGTAGGTTGTACGGGGTAGGTTATAGTAGGTAGGTTGTAGTGGGTAGGCTTGCCCTGAGCGGAGTCGAAGGGTTGTGGGTTGTTAGTGGTAGGGGAGGTGGGTTTTGGGTAAATAAAAGCTATAACAGTTATAATTATTATAACCGTTATAAGAATTATACCGGGAATGAGATAGAATTTAATTGTTGATTTTGACATATAAGGAAATTTATTAACTGGATTCCCGCCTCCGCGGGAATGACACACTTAACTTTTTTTAATCGCAAAGGCATACCGATAGTAGGGCGCTGGTGAATATCTGTTTTCATTAATGGGGGCGGCCTGTTGTTTTCCATAATAGGGGTCATAGGCAAGGATATCTCCATTTTTCTTTACATCTGTCACCCAAAAATAATGCCCCCCTCCATCAGTCTTGAAATTGGCAAGGACGAATATTGTCCATCCAGATTTTGTATATCCTTGTAGGTCTTTTGCCACTTCATCAGCCGTAAGGCCTTTTTCTGAAGGAATGATAAAGTCAGAGATTTTAAGATCCCCCCTTCCCTTCAGGTAGGAATATATTTCTGAGATATACGATCCAAAACAACCGATTCGCGCTCCCTTTGCTTCCATAATCTCTATTGTTTTTGGGGGAGTAAGCGATGTATCGATATAGGAAGAAAGAATCATAGCGACACTTGTTGGTCCGCAACCCGCATTACAAATAGTACATCCTTGGGGGAGTGGTACGTTATCATATGGGCCGCTACATTGGGAGTAGTAGGTGAAGCTCGTAGAGGGTAACGCGTAGTGCGTAGGAGATGGGAGAGAAGATGTAGGAGTGAGTTTGAGTGTTTGTTTGTTGGGAGTGGGGGAAGGAGAATCAATATTCTCCTCTGGTTGAGTTGTGGACTGCATAAATAGAAAAGGAAGATTCATGAGGGTGTTAAGGGTATCGGTAAATATTTTTGCGTCCTGCTGTGCCTTTTTTTCCGGCGTCAACTGGCTTCCCTTTGCATAATCAAGCGCTTCGTGCAATTCTTGAATTGTCTGTTTTGTGATAATAACATTTTGCAGTTCGTTCTCATAAGATGTATTTTGAGCAAGCCATTCATTGTAAAAACTTTCTCCTTCGTCAGTCTGAGTCGTAACAACATATTTTTGCAATCTATTGGAATACTCCAATGAAAAATCTGGTGCGTATACGGGGAGTATGCTTTTCAATTCCTCCGCTGTTATCTGTGTAATGTTGGGAGAATCATCTTTCCCAACATTATTTCCTGGTTGTATGAATGACTTTCCCGCCTTTCCCTGATAGAGCGTTGGTTTGACGCCTGAATTTTGTTGTGGCTTATTCTTATTTAGCATGTTCTGAAGCCCCAAAAGAACAATAATGACCACGATTAAAACAAAAACTGAAATAGGAAGTATTTTTTTTATCATTTGTTGACAATCGCCATTTTATTCATCATAATGAATTATATGTCTGGCTTTTTTGATTTTATAAAAAATAACAACTCGAATGCAAGTCCAATCCCTTCGACAGGCTCAGGGCAAGCTGCTCAAGTTCCAGGAGCACCTCCACAACCAATATCCCAACCTCAGGCATCCTCTTATAATGGAATAGGAAATCCTCCCGGAGGGCAGTCATACAACGGTATCGGAGCACCTCCAGTCAAAGTAATGACTCCAGAACAGCAAAGGGTCCAACAATTATTGAATAATCAACCACCAGTAGTAGGGCAAATTCAAACTCCAAATTCAAATTCAAGCAAAAGTCCGACGGTTCCTGGTCAACCATCCTCCGCTGTTCCGAATGCGGCTACGGCGGGCAATGTAAAACCCCTTGGCTCTTCGTTAAATTCCAGTATGAGTTCTCAGAAAAGAACCGATTTGGATTTAATGACGCATTTGACACAACGATCCAATAGAGTATTCGTAACCGCTCAGGCAAAAGCAAAAGAGCTAGGATCTGCGTTTATAGATAGTGAACATATGTTGCATGGTCTTTTAGCAGATGGAGAAATATACAAACTGTTGATGGAGATGAAGGTACAACCTCAACAGATAGAGGCTGAACTAGCACAAACATATAAGCGGGAAGCACCAAAATTGATTCCTCCCCAAATGTCCCCCCGACTGAAGAGAATAATTGACAATTCCCTTGTCGTCGCACGAAAGCTCGGATTTGAGTTCATATCTCCAGAACATATTTTGTTTTCCTTGTACGAAGAAGGTGAAGGGATTGGTGCCCGAGCGTTGGCAAAATTGGGCCTCAAAAAAGAAGACCTCAATAAAAAAATCGCGGGTAACAAAGAAGGTCTTCTCACCGATCAAAAAGAAGCGGAAAAAAAGAAAAGCGCATTAGATCAATTTACCATCGATATAACCGCAAGAGCGGCGCAGGGCCTTCTTGATCCTGTCATAGAGCGTTCCCAAGTCATTGAACGGGTGATTCACATCCTTTCCCGAAGAAGCAAAAATAATCCCGTTATGGTGGGAGAAGCGGGAGTGGGGAAAACCGCAATAATCGAAGGATTAGCTCAACAGATAGTCAATAAGCAAGTTCCGGAACCCTTACTCAATAAAAGAATTTTAGGATTAGATTTGATGAGTGTTATGGCGGGGGCTTCCCACAAGGGAGAATTTGAAGAACGTATGAAAGGGGTGATTGACGAAGTGAAAGCAAGCAAGGGACAAATAATTCTTTTTATTGATGAGATTCACAATATTGTTGCGGGAGGAGAAGGAGCGGGGGACGCAGGGAACCTGCTGAAACCTGGTTTATCAAGAGGAGAAATGCAGATTATCGGTGCAACAACGCTCACCGAGTATAGAAAGTATATTGAAAAAGATCCGGCTCTTGAGAGAAGATTCCAACCGGTCGTAGTGCCAGAACCAACTGAGGAGCAAGCAATAAAAATGCTGAAGGCGTTAAAGGGCAAATATGAAGCGTTCCATAGAGTCCAAATTCCCGATGCTGCGGTTGAGGCTGCAGTCCGTCTTTCTAAACGATATGTTGGTGAGAGATTTTTACCTGATAAGGCAATTGATTTGATCGATGAATCCGCCTCCGCCGTTCGGTTGCCCCTTATCTCTCTTCCCGAAGAAATAAAATCACTTGATGAACGGATAAAACAGCTCCAACAGGAAATGGGAGAGTCGACTAAATCAGGAGATAATGTACGGGCTCGCATCATCAAATCAAAATTATCAGATATTGAAGCAGATTTAAATCAAAAGAAAGATGAGTTCAATACAAAAAAGGCACAGACAACAACGGCTGTTACCGTTTCGATGATTAAGGATATTGTTTCCCGTTGGACGGGAATTCCCGTGAATAAGATTGCGGGAAGCGAAACGGATAAGCTTGCAAAACTTGAAGATATCATGCATCAACGTCTTATCGGACAAGAAGAAGCGGTAAGTGCCGTCGCACAAGCTGTTCGAAGAGGAAGAGCTGGATTAAAATCGCCTCAGCGACCGATTGGCTCATTCATTTTTATGGGACCAACGGGTACCGGTAAAACAGAACTTGCAAAAACGCTCGCGGATGTGTTGTTTGGAAGCGAAGACGCGATGATTCGCTTTGACATGACGGAGTATATGGAGAAACATGAAGTCGCAAAACTTCTGGGAGCGCCTCCAGGCTATGTGGGGTATGAAGAAGGCGGAAAACTGACAGAAGCTGTAAGAAGAAAACCATACTCAGTAGTGTTATTTGATGAAGTCGAAAAAGCGCATCCCGATATATTTAATATTCTTCTTCAAATACTGGATGACGGACGACTCACCGATAATAAGGGCCATGTTATCTCGTTTAAAAATACCGTCGTTATCTGTACTTCCAATTTAGGATCAAAGATAATTCAGGAAGAGCTTATGAAGGGTGGCAAAACAGAAGTTGAAGAACCCTCAACGATTACCTCTTACACGTTTTCGCCAAGAGGAAGAGAGATTCTTACTATCGGAAGCAAAATACTTGAAAAGGAAGCTAAAGGGAAATGGACAGAAAAGATGCTTCTTGACTACTTCGCCGGGCAAGAAGTTAAGCCATCTGCAGTCAAAGTTGCTGAGGGCGAAACCGCACCTCCTCCAGAAGAGAAATTTGAGTTACCGATGCACGGATTTGACACTCATGCAATGTCCTCAACAGGTATTGAGATGATTACAAAAGCGGGAGATGTATTTTCCAAGACATCTACAACCACAAAGACATGGGAACATACAAATCTCATTTCTTATTTCAAAGAAGGTGTCGTTATTAACGCACTTCCCGATGCACCTGATGAGCAACTACCGACAGCTGCGTTAAAAACACATGCATTTAGTCCAGATGAGGGAGAAGTAGTAACGTACAAAGATCGTTATTGGAGAAGAAAGCTCAGTACAAACGATTGGCAAACGGGCTTTTTGAAAGACTATCTTGTCGATCAGACTGCCGATAAAGGGCAACTGCCAATTGCATATTGGGATATCCATACATTTTCTCCCTCTGGAGCGGAGGTATTGGTAGTGGGAGCAACCGTATGGACCAAAACAACGGGGGAACCACAGTGGAAGGCAAAATCAATTGCAGAGTATTTTGGGCCGGATCTCCCTCTTGATCAACATGTAGAAGAAAAACAGAAAATCGATTCAGAAATCCACAAAAAACAATTCGAATCTCTCAAGGAAAAAGTGATGGCGGAGATGTTGAAGTTCTTCCGACCAGAGCTCGTCAATCGTTTTGATGAAACGATCATGTTTGAGCCTTTGCGTTTTGAGCACATGACACGGATTGCGAAAATTCAGCTGAAGGGCGTACAAAAATCGATGGAAGATCAGGATATGGGATTTGCCTATACGGAAGCCGGAGTGAAAGAAATTGCAAGAGAAGGATTTGATCCTGTTTTTGGAGCACGGCCATTAAGAAGAGCGATACAAAAAATTGTTGAAAATCCGATATCAAGCCTCATTATTGAAAAGAAAGCGAATGCGGGAGATGAAGTGGAGGTTGATTTTGATGGGCAACAATTCGTATTTAATGTAAGAAAAGCGACGCTATTGGAGAAAAAGGAGCAGAAACAGGGAAAAAGATTCTTGTGCGATGTGTGTGCGGCTAAATTTTCAACAGAGATAATTGCAAACTCAACTGGTATTTGTGCATCTTGTGGCTCAACAAAGATTCAAGAACAGTTTGATATCGATGCTATGCCGACACAAAAAGAAGAACAGAAACCAGTTCCGACTGATTTGCCGAAAGAACAACCAATTCCAACGGCCGATGGACTTCAACCGCAGAAGTGATACAATGAAGTGAACTATGGAAAAAGACTTTACATCACTTGATGTTGGGAAGATACAGCAAAAGTATAGCTCAAAAGAGATAGTTACAAGGTCTTTTGATATTAATACCGTATTTTTGGCGCTTATCGTTATAACGCTCATCGTTCTTTCTATTCTTCTCTTTATCCTCATTCAGAAAAAGATGCAGGAATTAGCATTGGGCAGTTTTTTTGCATGAGCATCACTCTTCTCATATCGTTATTCATTGGAGAAATCATAGGCATATTCTTCCTTTCAAGGCTGGCGCTTCAAAAATCATATAAAGTATTAAAAAAAATAGTGAGAAATGACAAATCAATACTGTTTTTTGTTTCGTTGATTTATTTTCCAGGCACAGTAATCCACGAATTATCCCATTATATAGGAGCGCTTCTCCTTAATTTACATCCTCGTGAAATTCAGCTTTTCCCCGCCATAGAAGGGAACAAGGTGAAGTTGGGCCATGTCTTATACGAAAAACATCCTCATGATTTCATACGATCAATACTTGTGGGGATAGCACCGTTTTTAGGAGGTTTAATCTCATTGTGGATACTCATCCAGACGAAATTATTTCCAGGGAATGTATGGTGGCAGACACTTTTGTTTGGCTATTTGATTCTTACTATTAGTGCCAATATGTTCTCTTCAAAGCAAGACCTTGTGGATGTTGGATATTTGATTCCCTTTGGATTATTCATTGCTTTTTTGTTCTATCTCTTTCCTCCCTCACTATCACCTAGTGTTCTCAATCAACTAGCTTTGCCTATCTCATATTTTATTCAAACCATACAACCACTTCTTTTGTTTTCTCTTGTTGTACACGCTATACTAATAGTAATACTATGATACCCACTTCTTGTCCAAATAGTGTAACAGTTAATGGTCAGGAAATATGTAGTCCTCTGGTTGGTTACAATAATATTGGGGATATCATAAACAATGTGGTTCCCTTTATTATGACCATGGCGGGAATAATTCTTTTTTTTGTCCTTATGTGGGGTGGGTTTGACTATGTCACTTCCCAAGGCCAGCCTGAAAAATTAAAGACGGCTAATGCAAAAATAACAGCAGGGGTTATTGGCTTTGTCCTTCTGGTTCTCTCATTTCTCATAACCCGAGTACTCGCATATATTTTTGGAGTGGGAGAGGGTATAATCTGAGGATGATTTTGAAACGTATCAGTCTCCATAATTTCCGCAATATATCCTCAAAGGTTCTTGACATTTCTCCTCAGCTCACCATCATACTCGGAGAAAACGCATGCGGCAAAACTAATATTTTAGAGAGTATTCATTGCCTTATTAATGGTGTAGGCTTTCGGGAGTCAAAAGAAGAAGAGCTTCTTCAGCTTGAATCTTCCGAAACTCAACTCGATGGATTGTTTGAAAAAAATAATAATAAACATACCTTTCGAGTTCTTTTTAAAAAAGAAAAAAGTGGGACTATCACAAAAAATTTCTTTGTTCAGAACGTCAGGAAAAATCATTCACCGTACAGCACTGAGCAAACAAAATGCGTGTTATTCGCTCCCGAGCAAATAGAGATTGTCACAGGTTCTCCCGATGTTCGGAGGGAGTATTTCAATAAGCTTATCAGTACATTCGATATACTGTATAAAAAACATCTCATCAATTATGAACAGGCATTGCGAAAAAGAAATAAACTCTTGGAACACTTTCGGTCAATGGATAGCCTTAAGGAAGAACTGTCATTTTGGGATGTATATTTACAAAAGGAAGCGGAATATATAACGAAGAAACGAGATGAATATACTCACTTTCTCAACAACCACAGTAAACTTGATGGTCGAGACTTTTCAATCGAATATGGTAAGAACGAATTTAACCAAGAGCGGTTGAGAGAGAAAAAAGAACTGGAACTCCGTATAAGAAGAACTCTCATTGGTCCCCAAAAAGATGATTGGATTATTTATTTAAAAAATAAACATATTCCTCAAAAAAATATACAGAAATATGGTTCTCGAAGCGAACAACGATTGGGCATATTTTGGCTGAAAATGAATGAAATTCATTATATGGAGGAAGAAATAAAAATCCATCCAATTCTCCTCTTAGATGATATTTTTTCCGAATTCGATCATGAGAACAAGGAGAAAATAGTTCGATTAATTGAGATATATCAGACAGTGATGACAACGACGGAGGAAGGATTGGTGAAAGAAATACAGAAGAAGAATAAAGGGAGTGTAGTGATAAAGATTTAGTAAAAATCACAGACTCATCAATTTTTTTATTTGCAATTTTCGCATATGCCTGCAGTGGCGCCGTTGCGCATCTATATTTACATACGTCACTCACAACTCATAATGGCGCAAAGGTCCACATGCAAGGCATAAGCTTCAAATTACAAATGGATTTTCAATTCTATACTTATTTTTCTAGTTTGAATTTGAATTTGGAGCTTGAATTTCTACTAATATATTTTTTTCAGCTATAATTCAGCAAATTGAATATAATGGGAGAAATGAGAATACTCGTAGTAGAAGATGAACACCGGATTGCGCACTCCCTTCAAAAGGGATTGGAACAAGAGCGATTTGCCGTTGATGTCGCGTATACGGGGAATGACGGCTATGATCTTGCATCAAGTGAAGATTATGACCTTATCATTCTTGACCTCATGCTTCCTGGTATGGATGGAGTTACTATCTGCAAGGAGTTGAGAAAGAATAAGATTCATATTCCCATTCTTTTGCTTACGGCAAAAGGTCAGATAAACGACAAGGTGAATGGGCTAAATAGCGGGGCAGACGACTATCTCACCAAGCCGTTTTCATTTGAAGAATTACTTGCAAGGATTCGGGCGCTCCTACGGAGAAAAGGAACCACGGTACAAACAATTCTATCACTGGATGACCTGATAATGGATATAAACTTATTTAAAGTAAAACGGGGAGATGTCTTAGTCCATCTCACAAGCAAAGAGTTCTCGTTATTGGAATTTCTTTTGACAAAGCAAAACCAAATCATTACAAAAGATCAAATAATTCAGCATGTATGGAATTTTGACGCTGATATTTTACCTAACACTGTTGAGGTATATATAAAAAAAATAAGGGATAAAATAGACAGTCGATTTCCAAACAAAAAACAATTAATTAAAACTGTCCGTGGATTTGGATATAAATTAGGGGACGGCGAGTAGTATGTTTAATACTGCCAGAAGAAAACTAACTGCATGGTATCTCGTTATTCTCATGAGTGTCAGTCTTTCATTCAGTATTGTCATTTATCGGGGGATGGCGGCTGAAATTGACCGATTTATTCAGATTCAACGTCTTCGTATCGAACGGAGGTTTGATGAAGCTGGTATTCCTCGTCCACCCATAACAGTCGATAAAGAAGTGATTAATGAAATTAAACAACACTTAATTCTTAATCTTCTTGGCATTAATGGAATTATCTTTATTGTTATGGGGGGGCTTTCGTATTTTTTGGCCGGGAAGACACTTCAACCAATTCAAGAAATGATGGAGGAGCAGAATCGTTTTATTTCTGACGCCTCACATGAACTGAAAACTCCTCTCACTGCGATGAAAAGCTCCCTTGAAGTATACGTGCGAGATCCGAAATTGACACTCCTTGAGGCTAAACAGGTGTTAAAAGACAATATTTGTGAAGTAAACAGGCTTCAAACATTGTCGGAATCGCTCCTTACATTGTCCGAAAATCAACTAGGAAATACAAACAAGTCATTTGTTTCTCTACATCTGAAAACAGTTCTTGCCAAAGCGTATACCTTGGTCAAACATAATGCAATGGAGAAGAAAATAGTGGTGAATATTTCATCCATACCCCAGCAGAAAATGCGGGGAAATGAAGGGAAACTCGTTGAGTTATTCACGATTCTACTGGACAATGCCATTAAATATAGTCCGAATGAGGGAGTTGTATCCATTTCAGGAACGAAAGTAAAGAAGGGAGTAGAATTAAAAGTGGTTGATAAGGGAATCGGCATCGATAAAAAAGATATCCCTCATGTGTTTGATCGATTTTATCGTTCTGATAGTGCTCGAAACAAAATTGAAACAGGAGGATATGGTCTTGGTCTATCAATCGCAAAAAAAATTGTAGGACTTCATAAGGGCACCATTTGCATAGAAAGCGTTTTACATTTTGGGACTACGGTATTAGTTTGGCTCCCCAATTCAGCACATTTTCAGAATGATAATTAGAAAGTTCAGGCCAATCTTTTGAAACAGCCAATCATATGGTCATTGACCATGCCTGTTGCCTGCATATGGGCATAAATAGTGGTTGGACCAAGGAATTTAAACCCTCTTTTTTTTAAATCTTTGGCAAATTCAATAGCTTCAGGAATAACGATAGGGAAGTCTCGGATATTTTTTATTTTGTGGACAATGGGTTTTTTCTTAACGAAGCTCCACTGGTATGCAGAAAAACTTTTAAACTCTTTTTGGATTGTTAAGAACTGTCTTGCATTATTAATTGTTGCAGCTATCTTTGCTTTGTTGCGGACAATTCCTACATTTTTAAGGAGCATATCTTCCTCTTTTTTACCAAACAATGAAATTTTTTCAGGATTAAACTGAGCAAATGCCTTACGAAAATTTTCTCGCTTGTTAAGAACAATATTCCAAGAAAGCCCTGCTTGAAATGACTCCAATACCAAGTATTCGAAGAGCTTTTTGTCATTATAAAGTGGCATTCCCCATTCCTTGTCGTGATACTCAATCATTAGTTTATTTTCACCAACCCAACTGCATCGTTTCATGAAATAATATATTAAGTTTTAATATGAAGCCATTTGCCCATAACCATCATCCAAATGAGTACGTTCAGCGCAAGTACTTTTTGCCAAATACCCTTAATTTCAAAACCAACACCAACACGTCTACAGTAGAACCAAAGAATGCCAAATATCACATTAAAAAGTATGACAAAAATGGTATACCGTGCGAGACCCTTATTTTGATTGCTTCCAAATAATTTTTTGATTAGATCTATGAAGAAAAGGGGGATAAGAATAACCATAACGAAGGTTGTTGAAAGATGAATAAGCCCTGCTTGTGAATGCAATGTTACTAATTTGATTTGTGTCCTGTCAACTGGATCAGCCTTAAACAAGAGAACAAAAATAACGCAAAGCGATAATAAAAGAAAACCTGCTGTGATTCTGTTCAAAAATTTTTTGTAAAAAAACAAACCAAGCCCGATACCTAAACAACCGAAACTGACTGCTAATACTACAAAATTTATCTGTTGAATCCACCCGTATTTTCCTAAAACCAATACACTAATCGTATCAATAACATGATTATATCCTGGTTGAACGAACCCTAATAGAAGAACGCTCAGTAAAAAATAGAGAGCGCCAATAACACTTATAAAACCGCATGTTTGTACTATTTCTTTAAAAGAATTTTTTACAGGAGTTGACATAATTCATAATCATCGGCTCCCACCTAATTTCCACTTAACCTCGTCTATTACCTGGTCTACCACCTTGTCCAGTGAGATCTTTAGCTGCTCTACCCATATTTGACTCTCGGGCTCTTTTTGCCTGATCAACACGAGTTTGGTATTCTGCGTGTTGTCTAGCTTTATCGGCCTTATTCATAAGATATATGGCAGTTGGCAATCCTATGGCTACTAATGTTATTGTACCCCCCGCACAAAGATATCCTAAAGCTTCTGGTCCCATAGTAATATTAAAAAAATAATAATATGACCCCTATTGTAACATAAAACAGGGGAAAAATATAGAGTAGTTATCGCATTGGGAGGAGATAAAAGGAGGCTTATTGAAGGATAATAAATCTGCCGGAATTTCAAGTCTATTTCAGAGGTGATTACTGCCATGTACCAATAGGGTACGTGGGGCTTTCCAAAAATAAGGCCATTATTACAATATTTTTGCGACCTATTTTTTGTCTCTAAAGACAAGTTCTGTGAAGTTTTACTTAACCGAACTAAAATTCAAGCAGGCTTATTATCCTATCTAAATCTATATATAGTATACCATACTTTTTAGAAATATGTTGGGTATTTTGTTTGTCATCCCGGCGAAGGCCGGGATCCAGACTATTAATTTTCAATTTAAAAAGGTTATTTTCGACTGGATTCCTGCCTCCGCAGGAATGACACTGAGAAGTAATCTTATTATTTATTGAGATTGCCACGTCGTCCTCCGATTCGGAGGACTCCTCGCAATGACGGCGATTCACTTTTCCAAATCCAACACTTCGTCAATTCTGATCTGAGAGACGAATTCAGGAACGTGGGATACGAGAATCATCATTCCCTGATAATTACTCAGTGCTTCTGCAATACGGGGGAGGTGTCTGAAGTTAATATGATTTGTAGGTTCATCCAAAATAAGAAGTCCTGGCTTTTGTAGTACCAATCGGGCGAATGAAACCAACCCTTTTTGACCTTCAGAAAGCGTCCCTATCTTGGAATGGATATGTTCATTGGTGATAAGAAATCCTGCGGCAACTGAGCGAATGAGTTGTTCATAAATAATACCATCTGCTTCTTTCACCGCTTTTGTGAAGGACTCATACACCGTATCATTGAAATCAAGCGTAGAGAAATCTTGGCGATAATATCCAATACGAATACCGGGAGACAGAACTACTCCTTGAGCTGTCCCTTTTGTAAGCGATTCGATAAGGGTGCTTTTTCCAATACCATTTGGACCCTTAATGAGTAAATGTTTATTTTTTACCAAAAAAACGCGGGAGTCTTTTGTTATTTCGACATGATCCTTCATGATAGTGAAGGAGGATATTTTCATATCTTCATTAACGAGTCCCTCTTGTGTGGGGATGATAAAAGGGCGAATAGTTTTGTCTTCCCTTCGTACCGCCACCTTCTCACTCTCCATCTTCTCCGCTTTTTCCCTCATCTTTTTAGCAACGAGCCTCATTTTTCCACCCTTATGTGCAAAGAAGTTAGAACGATCCTTGTTTTCCTGGATTCCCCGCTCCATCTGGGCATTTTGTCGGTGTTCGCGTTCTATACGAACCGCAATTTGTTCGACTACATCGTTATAGTCGCCTGCATATTGTTCTATTTTTTTTGTGAAACTATCAAGATAGAGAACACCCTCGGTAAACGCATTCAAAAATTCCGCGTCATGGGAAATAACAATTACGCTTTTTTTATAGTTCATCAGGAAATTGGTGAGGTGAGCTATTCCTTTATGATCAAGATTATTGGTAGGCTCGTCAAGTAATAATAAATCTGGGTCTTGGATGAGTGCAGAGGCAAGAAGAAGTCTGGCCTGTTGACCGCCTGAAAATGACTTAATAATTTTATCCAGCGGTGCCTTGAGGTTTACCACATCAAGAACACCGCTCAGTTTTTTCCGTAATTCATGCGATTCAACTCCCCCTAACCATTTCTGAAAATATTCCCCAATAGTTAATGTCATATCCGCAGGGGAAATAACTTGGTGGGCAGTGGCAACGGTAAGTCTTTTATCCACTGAAATATCACCTGACGTCGGTTCGATTGCTCTCGTAATCAGTTTGAAAAGGGTGCTTTTACCAGCACCATTTTGGCCCATCAAAGCCACTTTCATGCCCTTACGAACAGAGAAGCTCACTTCATCGATAATAGTTTTGTCGTGCCCAAAGTCAAAGGAGACTTGAGAGAACTTTAGAATGGTTTCCAGAGCTTCTATTTTACTCTATTTTTTTGATTTCCTCATTAAAAACACGTATCCTCCCACCGCAATAGCCAGGAGAGCTATACCGATAAATGGACGGTAGGTTATCCAAGCAATTGCGATAACAATACTTCCCACAATGAATGTTAATAGGAAAGAGACAAGTCCAACACCCATACCAATAATATTTCCTATAAACGGAACTACACTTCCAATAACCTGCAATACTCCCAATATCATTTGAAACCCAATGTAAAGTAACAACGCTCCCACAAATCGCAAAATCCAAGTCATCATTTTGTTTGATTCTTCTGCGTTTTTAAACATTTCTTCAGAGGAAAGCTTCCCTAATTGAATCATGCTAATTTTTTCACCATTTTTCGTAATATAGGGAATAAGCTTATCTTGTGATTGCTTGTATACAAGGCTTATGTTCTGAGGAGTGATCACTTCATACTTTATCCTCGTATTTCCAATCTCAGGGTTTGTGGGATCCTTCGTTTGTAGATAAATAATGCCTCCCACTAGCTGTGTTTGAGCAGAAGCTGTAGTGATTTGAGTAACGGCAAATGATTGATATCCAGAAAGGGAATTCAACACATCAGTTGAAATTGCATAATCACCAACAACAACACCTGAGGAAACCCATTGCGTGTTGTTAAATAGTTTAGAAGTGGGATTTTGATGTAGCTCGACTTCTTTGAAGGCTGAGGAATTAATAGTTTTATCAGACCACTCCTTTACGTAAGAATAAGTTGTGGTTGTTTCTGTTCCTCCGCCCAATTTTTCCTTTGTTTTGCTTCTTGCTTCTTCTTTCCATTGATAGACTTCAACGGTCCGTTTCATCTTGAGAAAATTTCCAGATACCCCAAATGCATTATCAGTGAGAACACCAGAAACCTTAGTCATTCCTGAAAAATGGATGAGTTTTCCTTCATTTTTTGGGTCTTTTTTATCCGGGGAAGCAGAGATAACAACAGATAGACCTTCCTTCAGACTTTGCTCCGTCTTGACTGCCCGCCCTTCATTCCAAAAAAGGAGAAAAATTGCTCCAATAATCAGTACTATTCCAAATAGAATATTCTTAAATGAATTACCCAAACGGGAAAACCAAGAGGTTGAGGTTGTTTCTGTTGTTACCATATGAGGATATTATATCACGGGTAAACATACCAATTACATTTGAAAGAGTAACACTTCATTTATTATAATAAGTCCATATGGAACACCACAAAGGGTTTGGTATTCTCTCAATCATACTACTCATTTTTGCACTTCTTGCGCTTGGTACTGTTGGAGCTGGTGCCGCCATCGTGTTAGGAAAAGCCCCCATATGTCCCAATGCAGGTACTGCGCCGCGGAGCGAAAAGATGATTGGTGATATTCTCGAAAATGGATCTGTCACCATCACGGATGGGGAAGCAACGATGTTTGCACAGAACTATATTGGAAAACAAGTAACCGATGCACGTGTATGCTTCACAAAGGGGACGGGCCATCTGTCAGGAACGGTGAATCTGGGAGCGGTAAAGCCCACGTTTTATCTGACTAGTGGGGTAGATCTTACTTCAGCGGTACCGAAAGTAACCAACTTGGGTATTCAGCTGGGTTCGCTCCCCAATATTCCAGCTCTTTCATCTCTTGCCCAGGGGGTTTTAAATCAAAGAGTATCAGGGGCGCTGTCTAAGATTGAGCTTAAAAAACAATATTCCGCCACGTTTGGCGAAGGGTCCGTTACGATAACATCCCAATAAATCATAAGCAATGGATTGGCCGTGACAACCGCTGCGGTTGCCAACGGGTCCAAGGAGTGTGACCTATCCCACTTTGGAGGGACAGGCTTCGGTTGCGGGGGGGTGTTTGAAAATTTATCTGTAGTATGATTCAAACTCAAGGTGAGTCATCCCGACTTGTTTAAGTATGCTTTCGAACGTGCCTCGAGCAATTTGCCTATGATTGGGAACTATCGTAATGTGGATCTGATTATGGAACAGGCCTTTTAATTTGACATGACTTCCTTTTTGAGAGACGATAACAAAACCCGCTCTTTGAAGTGTTTTAAGTACATCTTTCCCAGAATAGAGTTTAGGCATAGGAAACTGTTAGTTTTTCCAAGGAGACATTTTTATAGGGGAATATGTTTGGCAGAGATAGTTCTTTTTCAAAATAAAGTTCCAAAGCCTCTTTTAAATTTGCAAGAGACTCTTCTTTTGTACTTCCCTGACTTGCAATTTCAACTTCGAGAGATTTAGCCACAAAAAGATTACCTTCTTTCCAAACAAGAACGGAAGTTTCCTTTGGTATATTCATTATTTTTCTCATATCTATTCTATAGGCTATATTAACAATGATATTGTAGTATCTAATTACATGAGATACAAGAGTAAAAAATAAACTCTCGCTCCAAAATAGAAATGTCATCCCCTAGCAAAATAGAAATGTCACCCCTGTTTAGAGAATCGGCGTGACAAGTAGACTAAGTTGTGAGTCATCCCCGCGGAGGCGGGGATCCAGTCGATAATTTTCCATACAAATAATGTAGTTTTAGCCTGGATTCCCGCCTTTTGACCAGAGGTCAATCGCCCTTTGGACGACGCGGGAATGACAGTTGAATCAATAGTAAAAAACCCTTAAAAGAAGTAATATGACCTAGTTTGAGGGGATGACATTTCTATTTTGGAGCGACAGAGTAAAAAATAAACTTATTCCGTATCCTTAAAATACAAGTGGTTCGTGAATAGTAGGCACGCCTTTAGCAGCCGACGCAGTTGCCAACGGTATATTATTACGGAGTATACTGAAAATAATATGAACAAAGGAATAGTTCACGTGATATTGGGAGTACTTCTGGCAATTTCAGTTTCCCTCAATGTATATCTAGGGTATACAGTGAACAGCCAAAAGAAGGTAAATACAGTGAAAGTAATAGGAGTTATTGACGGAGACACTATCGTCCTTGAAAATAAGACACGTTTGCGTCTAAGACAGTTAGATGCACCAGAAACGGAATTGTGCGGCGGAGCCCAAGCAAAGGAACTTCTTTCCTCATATGTGCAAGATAAATTAGTGCGTATTGAAGAACAAATACCTGACCAAACGGGGCGTGCTATGGCGCTTTTATCA
>Ga0210006_1001188_pt1 | contig 18231 bp, 16 predicted proteins | sample CryGey02umfilter_2_FD_185452 | JGI IMG/M metagenome (GOLD analysis project Ga0210006, IMG submission 185452) | Groundwater microbial communities from aquifer in Utah, USA - Crystal Geyser 4/10/14 0.2 um filter (SPAdes) (version 3) | ecosystem: Environmental > Aquatic > Deep subsurface >... | reverse complement strand
ACGTTGAACGTTTATCATATCTGTAGTTATTTATTTTTAAGATAACTACATTGTAACATTTCTATTTAAAAGGCAACGGGTCTAATATATATTACATCATTTTTTTGACTTTGTCAAATTGTTGTTTTTCTGGTATCATATAGTCAAATAACTTAACAAATTTACAAAAATTGCCCATGCCATAGAGGACGGCAAAATTGTTTTAATTAAGCAAAAAAAATATGACGAGTAATAAGATAAACAAAGATGACGCTATAAAATCCATAGTCAGGGCATCAGTAGAAGCATACGCCACTGGTTTTCAAGGAAGACACGAGGGCGAGGTTGATAATCCAAACTGAACAATAAACATGAAGATTCATAATGTATTTATATCAGCCCTCGGATCTGATATACAATATTACTCCGCTTTGGTTAGATCTCTTGATAGCTCTCTTGGAAATATGCTTGAAGATATGGCTATAAATATTGCTAAACTTTTTTATGAAGTAAATAAAAGTGTTGAGGGCGAACTTTATCCAGAACAAACATCAAAAATAGCAGAATTATTAGAGGGATATAAAAACACAAAAAATCCTTTAATGCCAGATTTATCTCATTATGAAGAAATAAGAAAAATTAAGCCAGGCTCAAAGGTTATTACTAAAAGACATGTAAGTGATTATTATTTGATAGATAGAGAAACTAATTCACATCATTTGATAGAATTAAAAATTGGCGGTGATTTGGATAATAAAAAGGCAAGATCAGAAAAGGAAGCTATTTTTGAACAATACGCAATATTGGCTAATTCATTAAGAAATAAAAATGCTACAATAAAATGTCATTTTGCGACTGCCTACAATAGGTTTGGCGAAGATAAGGAATGGAAACAAGGACGAGTTTTACAATTTTTTTCAAAAGACGAACTTCTTATTGGTAAAGATTTTTGGAATTTTGTTTGTAAGTCTAACGACGGATATGATCTAGTTTTAGAAACATACCGCAACATATTTGCAGACATGCGTTTTCAAAGAAATATGGTCGAGATGAGTTTATGGAATAGATTAAATCAATACGCCATATGACAAAAGTTGAAGCAATACAAAAAGTTCTCGAAGATAATGGTGGAATTGCGACATGGGAAATTATTTATAACGAGATTGAAAAGTATTATCCAGAAGCCAAAAGATCTAAAGAATGGTCTGCGGGTATCCGAGGTGTTTTGTATAGAGAAATAAAAAATAATAAAACTTTCAAAAAAATTGATGATGGAACATATTCATTGGCTGATTATGATATAAACAAACTTGTATTATCACCAAAAGATTTAATAACGACGAAAGATGTTCTTACCGCTATTCGTATCGGACAAAGTGAGTTTCGTAAAAAACTTATCGTTTCACTCAAAAAATGTCCAATTACTGGAATAGATGACATTCGCATACTTACAGCAAGCCATATTAAACCGTGGACACAATCTACAAATCCCGAAAGATTGGATGTGAGAAACGGATTTTTATTTAGCCCAACTTTTAACATACTTTTCGATAGAGGTTTGATAAGTTTTTTAAACGACAAAGCTCTTCTGGTTTCAGATAGTTTTTCGGAAAAAAATCTGTCCAAACTTCATTTAAGAAGAAAGCAGATAATTTCTGAACTGCCAATTATCGGGAGAGAAGAATATTTAGAATATCATCGTAACAAAATATTCATTCATAATTAGGCTTTTATGTTATGACTCAAGAAATTATAACAAAAATAGCGATTTTCCAGAAAAAAGAAATCCGCAAAATCATCCATAAAAATGAATGGTGGTTTTCGATTATAGATATTATTGAAGCGTTGACTGGCACAGAAAGGCCAAGAAAATATTGGAATGATCTCAAGAAGAAACTAATAAAAGAAGGTTATTCCGAAGTGTCCGAAAATATCGGACAGTTGAAAATAACCGCCCCAGACGGAAAAAAGCGAAAAACCGATTGTGCCAATACTGAAACTATTTTTCGCATCATTCAGACTATTCCGTCGTCTAAAGCGGAGCCGTTTAAACGATGGTTGGCAAAAGTTGGCTATGAAAGAGTACGGGAAATTGAAGATCCTGAATTGGCGACCAAAAGAACTAAAATGCTGTATAAACTTAAGGGGTATTCTGAAAATTGGATAGAAAAACGAATGCGCGGAATTGCTATTCGCGAAGAATTAACGGATGAATGGCAAAAACGGGGCGTAAAAGAACAAAAAGAATATGAAATTTTGACCGCCGAAATTTCCAAAGCCACTTTCGGTGTGATACCGAGTGAATATAAAAAATTAAAAGGATTGAGAAGGCAAAATTTGCGCGACCATATGGATGACTTAGAATTAATTTTTAATATGCTTGGCGAGCGAGTGACAACAGAAATCTCTCAACAAGAAAAGCCAGACACCTTTATAAAAAATAAAAAGGTTGCAGAGAGAGGTGGGAGTATTGCTGGAAATGCCCGAAAGCAAACAGAAAAAGAATTAGGCAGACCGATCGTATCAAAAAAAAAAACTATTTGCCAAAATCAGAAGATAAAAAAAGATTGAAATAAAATTATAGTTTTTAAATGATGTTATCTGGGTCAAAATAGGTGCTTTACCAAATTTAAACTGCCGTCGTCTTACCAACAACCACGAAACACTTATTTGGGCGGTAAAGAACAAAAATTGTAAAGGTTATACTTTTAACTATCAGCTTTTAAAGGAAATGAACGGTGGTAAACAAATGAAAGATACTGACTGGGTATTTGGTCTATGTAAAGGAAACGAAAGACTAAGAGACGAAAATGGAGTAAAATCACACCCCACACAAAAACCTCTAAAGCTTATACAACAAGTTTTTCTTACTTCAACTAAAAAAGGTGATCTTGTTTTAGATCCTTTTATGGGTAGCGGAACAACGGCGGTAGTGGCTGAAGCCTTGGGTAGAAAATGGGTTGGGATAGAGAAAGATAAAAAGTATATAGAAGTAGCACAAAATAGATTAAAAAAATAACTGTGGATAAACCACTTGACAAAGTTATACAAAACGTATAAACTAAGATAAATAGCTTTTTACAATCAAATTAGAAAACAAACGAACATCATTTTGAATATTTTAGATGTTTTTTCATCTGACCCCTTACTTAATTAAGCTATTGAGAAAGGGATAGTTTGCCCCAGAGTGGATTTAGTAGCTAACAAGTAGCAGTGGGCAAATAGTAGAGTGTGGATTGGGCGGTGTAATAAACACTGAGCTTGTCGGCTCGCTATGCTCGCCGAAATTACCTAGAGATTAGCGATCATTAGGTTTTTATATGGAAAGTCTTCTTCAAAATTGATGGTCGCTGAAAATTGGTAATTTCAGGTACGGTCGAACCGTTTAATTCAAGTTGATGTTAATTCTCAAGCTTATGAATACACCTAAATTATTAAACTTCATTTCTAATTTGGGCTTTCCATGTTTGAGAGCGGTGAATTATGATGACAAAGCTTTTAAGGATTTTACGTATAATCTTACAGATTATACAAATCCTAAAAGACATCCTAAGATAACCGCTCTTTAATTTTTTTATGTATACTTTTCCACAATTATTAAAAAAAATAAGATCAAGAAGTGAACTCACACAAAAAGAACTCGCTAAAAAAATAGGTGTTTCTCCTATTTTGGTTTCTATGATAGAAGCTGAACAAAAACCAGTATCAAAAAATTTTATAATTAAATTAGCAAAAAAAATGGGTGTTAGCCCATCTTCTATTACACCTTTCCTATTTGCTGATAAAACTTTGCACATTAGCAAATTGTCAAAAATAGAGAAAGAATTGATAAAGACAGGAGAAAAATTTCAAGAATATTTAATAAATTCAAAATCTAAAAATTTAAAATAATATGCCTTTAGAAAAAAGGTATCCAACGATCAATCTACGGAGTAAAAATGAAATAGCAAAAAGAATAACGGATAATAAATTGCCATTTAAGGAATCCATAAAGCTATTAAATAGAGTTATAAATAATCATTCAGAATTATGGCATGATGTAATATCTTTTTCAGAGCCTAGTAAAGGTAAATATGTTCGTAGTGCAAAAAATACTCCATTAGGTAAGTTATTATCTCTTTTTGATAAAAAAATACTAAGACCTCACGATAAACTCATTCCTAAATTTATATTTGGTGGTGTTTCTGGTGGAAGCCATGTACAAGCTTCATACCATTTGCTGGGTATATGTAAAAAAAGAACTAAATTAGGTTTAGATATAACAAAATTTTTTGAACACAATTCCGAACAAAGAGTATTCTATTTTTTTCATAAAAAATGTAATTGCAGTGTTCAAGCCTCAAAGATATTATCTAAATTGTGTTGTGTGCCACTAGGCGCTAAGGGAAGTAATAATAGCAAGACACTAGCTCGTGGATTTGCAACCTCTACAAGATTAGCTGTGTGGTGTAATTTAGATCTATTTTTAAGAATTTATTGGGAAGCAAAAAAAACATTAAAATATAAAGATGTCAAAATAGCTGTATTTATAGACGATATAGGTATAAGTGCCAGTAGGGTGGACAAAAGAACCATGGAAGATTTATCTCTCAAAATAAGGGATATTCTGGAAAATTATGATAAAAACCAATGTCTACCTTTAAATAATAAAAAAACTGAAGTAAAATCTTATTTAGATGGAGAAATAGAACATCTTGGGTTAATTCTTGGTAATAAAAAGCTGAGTTTTGGTAGAAAAACGAGAAAAAAATTGTCCGATTTAAAGAAGGATTTAGACAACAAACAAATAAAAGGTAAACAGAGGAAAAGTCTATATACTGCAAAAAAGAGTTATTATTCCTACAAAAAATATATTAAAAATCCGATTGATGATAAAAAGTAGTTCTAATACGGTTGATTTCTCTCCGCACCAAAAATATCCTTAAATGAATATTTTTTTATATTATCCTCTCGCTATACTAAAACCAACCACTTCACTCGCTCCATTCTCCATGAGAGATTTGGCACACTCTTGAATAGTACTGCCTGTGGTAAATACATCATCAACTAAGACTATCTTCTTACCAATAATATTAGCAGGATCTTTTATAAAAAAAGCACTGACTAAATTGGTAAGACGTTCTTCACGAGATAATTTGGCCTGATGTGAAGTATTGACACGACGAATCAACACATATGACAAAACTTTCAAGCCAGTATTTTCACCAACAAAATTAGCAATAAATTCTGCTTGATTAAATCCTCTTTTTGCCCATCTTTTCTTATGTAATGGCACAGGTACAATCAAATCAAAATCAGAAAACAAATGTTTGTGTTGATCAAAAAATGTCTCAATAATTTTTTTCCACATAGGCAAAATATCTTCTGCGTACTGATACTTTAGAGTATGAATAATATGACCGATTAATTCATTTTCTTGATACTTTGCAATAGCCACATGTTTACTAATAAAAGATCTTCCCACACATTTAGTGCACACCATGCCTTCTTTTTCTTCTTGATGACAAACTGGACAAAAAAATTGTCCAGAAAAATCAATACTCCCAAAACATTTTTCGCAAACCCACTCCCCTTCTCTCTTGCAACCCAGACAAAACACAGGAAAGATATAGTCTTTCACTGTTTTAAAAAAAGTGTCAATCACCCCCTCCATATAAAATAATCTAAAATTTATCAATTCAACTGTACTGCATTCCACATTGTATGACACCTGAGCACTCGTGCACTTCTAATACCCTAAATATCACCCCATTACGTCTCATTTCCAAAAACCTATACCCACCTAGACCACCCAAAGCCTATTCTTCCCAATAAAGACCGTCAATCTTCCACGTCTCCCCTTGTTTTAATAAATGTACATCACCATTTTTGTATAAAATCTCTGAACCATCTTTTGTACTGACAACTTGTTGGATGCCAACAGAGACGACCGCCAATGTGTCTTCTACTGATTTGATAGTGTTGACAACAACCTTGGTAGTGGCCCCATTATATCCTGCCTGATATTCTATTTTTTGATTTTCAAGCCAGATAGACATTTTACTGGTTACCAAAGGAAGCACATCTTCGATATTCTTATTTCGATTTTGGCTAGAATAAGTACCAAATTTTTCTACAAAATCACGAGACAGCTGCTTCAAATATAATTCTGTCTGATCCACCGGCGGAAGCTCAATTTTTTGCCCCACTTGCGGAACAACAACTTCACCATTGGCTTCTTCTGAGACGCCATCAGTGCTTACTTCAGTGGTATCTTCATAAAATGTGTTCTCTTGGGATGGGGCATAAACATAGATATAATACAAAAGTAAAGCAATGGATATGCCTACTACCAAACTTACTGAGACGAGAATTCTAGTACGTAAATCTTTCATATTTTTTTTATTTAAGGTTTATAAAGTTGCAAATGTTACAAATGTAATACAAGTGTTTAGGTACCAGCAACTTCTCTTTCAAAATCCTTCTTAGCTTGTTCTATTTCCAACAATTGTTTTGGATCAGAAGTAATAAGCTGGTCTTCTGTGTATGAAGCGACTACTTTGATAGCCGCATGCTTGAGTCCTGCAAAAAATATTCCTTCTCCAACAGCTCCTTCTAGTAAAAGATATTTTTCGCCTTCCGTCAACATGAATGTTTTTTGGACAATATCTACAGATGCTGGAGACTGACGCAAAAGAAGTTGTAAGGCGGAATTAGTGACGATTGCTTTGCCATATTGAGAACCCAAAAAATCATTAACATCTTGAGTAATAGTTGTCACGCCAAGATAATATTTACGAGCCCTCTTTACCAAGGCATAAATAAATTTGGCACTGTCTTCATGTTGCATGAGCCACCAAGCTTCATCAATAATCAAGAGTCGTTTCTTTTGTTCGCTTCTGACAATATTCCAAATATAATTGACAAGAGAATAAACAGCCATCGGGCGAAGCTCATCTTCCAAATCACGAACACTGAAAACGACTAGCTGATTATTTACTTTGACATTGGTTGGTGAATTGAATAGCCCTGAAAAAGTTCCATCAGTATATTTTCGTAATTTCAAGGCCAAATTTTCTGCTCCATCAAGCCCTTCCAATACATCTAACAGATCTTGCATAATTGGGGGCTCTACAGTAGAAAGGTCCGACGAAGGAGTGATGTCTTTTTTGGCGTATGTTTCTAAAAGTGCCCGATCAAGAACCGAGTCTTCTTTGGCGGTTATTGAATCAAACATAATACGCAAAAGGCCTTTGACTGTAATGACTGCACTCCGAATAATATCCTCTGTAGAAATTTGTTGTCCAACAGGACGAGGTAGATCAAAAGGGTTGACTTTGCTCTCAGCAGCGAGAGAAATGTTAACATATGTCCCCCCAACTGCTTCGGCAAGATGAAGATATTCCATTTCTGGATCAATGACTATAATTTCAATACCCATCATCAGGCTTCTCAACACTTCTAGTTTTACAGAATAAGACTTACCTGCACCAGAAGTAGCAAAGACCATCATGTTGGCATTTTGAAGAGAAAATCGATCAAATAATATCAGACTATTGTTGTGCCTATTGATGCCATAAAGAATTCCATCGTCACTAGTTAATTCGGAAGACATAAATGGAAAGGATGACGCAATAGGTGAACTATTCATGTTGAAAGACACCATAATTTCATCCATCGCCAAAGGCACTGTCGATGTAAATCCTTGCTCCGCCTGAAACAAAACATTTTTGGTGTAAATCAAACGAGAACCAAAAATATTTTCTAAATCTTCAGTCAGCTGATCCAATTCTTTCATATCTTTGGAATAAACCGTGACATAAAAAGCAAACTGAAAAAAATGTTCAATCCCTTGAGTAAGGTCATCTCTCAATTGTTCGATATCTCGAAGGGCTGTTTCTCTCATCGGATCGCGTGGAGCCCCCTTTTCAGCGTCGGCCGATAGCTGTGCCTGAAGTGCTCCTACTTTCTTTTTCAATTGTTTCAAAATTATTGCTGAAGTGACTGGATAAAAAAACATAGAAACATCCATTGTCACATTGAGATTGAGAATCGGTGTACTCCAACCTATAGCAATGTAACGAGGATAAGAAATTACATATACTGTTCGCAAAAAAATATCACCAAGTTGGATGAAATTGGATTCTACTCGAAAAGCAGAAGGGGCTACCAAATCACGGATGGCCACGGTTCCTTCGCGGTACACCCTCTCCTCTTCTATACTAATCAGGTCTTCGCCATCATTCTTTTTTTTCTTATCTCTCTTATCCTGACCTCTCTTGGAGACAGATGATTTTTTGGTTGTAATTGGTTTGAATGGCATATTACTAATCCTAAATTTGAAATTTACAATTTGCAATTTACAATATTTTTAAATTGAACAATTGTAAATTATTTTAAAATTGTAAATTTCAAATTAAAAATTGATTTATGATTTTTCAACCTGCATCTCATCCACATCACCAAGTCCTTCAGCAAACGCAATGTCTGGATTGTAGGTGGAATAATAAAGTTCGATCAATGCCTGGGTGTTCATCTCTACAGCTTGGAGACCCATTGACTGCAGCCCTCCGACTACCTGTCGTACTCTCACCTCTAGATCTTCTTTTCTTTTTTGAAAACGTTCTTCCTTTAATCGAATAGTAAAAGCTGGTTTCAAAACACCTTTGAGACGAGTAAAAAAACCCTTCTTTCGATTGGCCAAAGGATCATAAGGAATAACAACATAAAATCTTTTGGTCATGATCTGCCCAATATCTACAATCTGTTCAACATAAGCTCGATAATCTGCAATTTGAATTCGCAAGAGCTCGTTTGGCTGTTCATGTTCAATTCTGGCCAATTTATCCAAGTACGGCTTGATCTGTAAACGACGAGATTGGGCTACAATCTGCAAAGAAAAATCTAATGAATTGAGAAAGCTAACATAAGAAGAAATAAGAGCGTTCTGCTCGTCTTCTGATTTCAATGCAAAATTGATACTGGAAGTCATCAGTACTTTACGCAAAGTTCCATCTTTCAATATTGCTACTTCATCTTTAATCTCCGCTATTGGCAAATGCGCTTGCGTCGAAGGCATCTTTGCTTTTTTGTTTTTCTTTTTTTTGTCCTTCATCTATGTACAAAATTACGAAGTATACGAAAGGTACGAAACAATAATTTCGTAAATTTCGTACCATTCGTACTTTAGTATACTTCGTAATTTTCGTATCTATCATTATACCACAAATCACAGACTTATTATCTACTTTAAATTACGAATCTTAGTTTCGTAATTTAAAGTATCTATTACAAATCCTCATTAGGGTTATAGTACCCCCCAGTATTCACAATGAGCGACAAATCTCTAATATGATTACGCTTGATTTGTTTTTGTACCATAATTTCTTCTATTTCTATATTAGCATCTCTATTTCTAAAATAATCTAATTCTTTTTTGTTATAAATTTTTTGCCACACCCGAAGCCCTGGCCTACGAATGGTCTGAATAATATTCAAAAGAAAAAAATGGAAAAGTTGGCCGTTAATTTTTACAAAAGCAAATAGTAGAGCCAAACCACCAACAACAACACAAGCTGTGACAAACAAAGCAAAATCTGCATATTTATAAACCACAAAAATAGTTAGACCTGCAGATAACAATATCAAAAATTGTCTGGTAGTAATCGGACCAAAAATTTTATCCTCCACCTCTATAAATTGTGGGACGACGAATTGTTGCATAGTTTTGACACCTTAACACCTTAACACTTTAACACTTTAACACTTTAACACTTTAACACTTTAACACTTTAACACTTTAGCACCTGAACACTTCTTATATCCCACCTACTGTATCCTATCTCTTATCTCATATCTCACACCTCTCATCCCCTATCACCATCTCGCTATCTCCCATTATCTCTATACAATTACCCAGACAAATATCATGCTAACAAAATTTTTCCTACGTTAGCCATGGCAATAAATTCTTCGTTAGATATACTATCTGTTGAACCGCGAGATTGTATTACTTCGCCCACGGTTTTGTTCATACTTAAAGACTCATAAAGTACTGTCGCATAAAGTTCGTACAAAGTACTTTTTCTCCAGGCTTCACCACTTTTCAAAAAAAGACTAAAAGACTCTTTTTTCAATTGATCAAATTTGTTCAGCAGTACTTCTGTAGCTTGTCCTACATTTGAGGAAAGGCGACGAAAATCTGCCAAAGAAAAATTACGTAATTCATCAATTGGACTAATCGTCTGATCTTCCAACAATGTTGGCGGGGCAACTACGTCATGCATTATCAAATTTTTCTGTTTATTCCCACTTTCCTTGTCAACATCTCTCTCTGGCTCAATAGGTTCGTGAACTATATGACTTGGAACTTTGATATTAGATAACAAACTACTGGCAATTTTTTCTTTTTTTGGAACCTTGATATTTGGCCGAACATGAAACACTTTCTGGATGGCACTGACAAGTAGAGCTGCGTCTTCGATACTAAGACTTAGACCGCCACTTCCAATTTCTCTTTCAGAATATTCAAGCACTTGTTGGTCAGTACGGATATCTTTGAGACGAGACTGAATAAGCGAGGAGAGCCTACCTTCCAGATCCTTAGATATTTGAAATGGTAAACTTGCCAACACTCCACTCACTGATTCTTCTCTGTTCTCAGGCAATATAGATTGATCTTCTTTTTTCAACACAATCTCTTCTTCTAGTAGAGATTGGTGGTCTTTTGGAGTCCAGGCCTTAGCGACAGCCTGGTCTACAAAAGTATCGACGACTGGTGTTGTCATGGCGAGATGCTGTTCGCTTTCTAATGCTGGTAAAGTTGGTGGTTCTTGATTTTCAAAAAGCATTTCTTCTTCACCATCTTTTTCAGATGTTTCTGTTTCGTCGTCGTCCCATTCGTCTTCTGTAAAATAGTCTGATTCTTCTGGTGGTTGGTAAGCGACGATAGCGGCCAAATTTTTATCTGGGTTTTCTTCTGTTTTCTCGTCAACTTTTTCTGTCACTTTTTTGGCTGTGTTTGCTTTCTTTTCTTTGTTGTCTATGATTATTGTAGTTTTTTTTGCTGACAAAACAACGTTGTTATTTGCTGGTGCAATACTTTTTTTTCGATTTTGTAATTCAGAAAGCAAGATGCGCTCTCGAGTGCCATCTTTTTTTTTGATGAGGATTGTCGTTTTTGGATTGCTGACCATAGGTATTATTCAAGTTGAGTTATAGGGTCAGGAGTATTATCTTGTATTTTTTCAAACAAATCTTTGTTCCAAACAAAACCACCTTGTTTTTCGTCAAATATTATAATACTGTCTTCCCCACTAAATATACCTTCTCGCAACAAAAAATCAGAAAATTCACTAATCTTTTCTACAACCAAGTCATCTTTCAAATTATAATTTTCAGTTATTGGTTTCAAGAAAGTATAAAGTGGAACAAGCGGAGTTTTCTTTTGATAGTACAAAGAAATTTTATTCCACTGTTCAGGATCGAAAAACCATTGATATAGCTTAATGTGCTCATTCTTTTCCTTTGCCTCGTCAGAATTTTCATCATCTGACGCTATATTATCAACCAAAGAAGCTCTTTTTATCCTAGTAACAATGTACATAAACTCACGTAGCCAATTTTTATATTTTTCTCTTCCTACCTGATCTGCGTACATGCTATCCACAAATTTTTGAAGTTTGTATCCATCTAGAACATCTGTCCCAGAATTACTTTCAAAATTTTTCACCAAATCAAGGACAGGTAAAAATTTTGTACCACTGACATCCAGAGGAATATTTTCTCTATTGTGGTTCACCAAATCTAGTAAGAAATCACTATAGAATACGAAATCAACTAGATCGATAGCATTGTGCAAGTATTCCTCTAACTTTTGTCGAACTGGTATCCCAAGCACTATTGATTTATAAAGATAACTTTCCATAAGAGATATCTGAATGTAAGCATCTGCAGACCTATAAAAACCATCTCCCCAAGCCACTCGCAAAATCATATTAATCATAAGAGCGTCCGTCCAATCATAAGACGCCTGTTCCTGTACTGATGTTATTTCCAAAAAAGGAGCTAGGACACTAATATATGGAATAGTATCAAACCCAATCATAGCCTGACGCAACGTATAGATAAAACTAAGAACGCTGTAACCTGGCATTTGTCCAGATAGAATTTTTTTTATGTCATCTGTATAATACAAATCCAATTGGTGCAACTCGTTGGAAGTCGCCACAGACAAGTATTCCAACTGTTGTAGCAAAATATTCTTAATATTTTCGTCATTAGGATTAGTTATGAACTGCTCTACCAAATCTATTTGCAAGAAACTTAGTATTTCTTTATCTTGTAACCATATTGAATCTTTTTCATCTCTGTCTGTGATATAATCTGCCAACTTCAAAGCATATCCACCAATTCCCTCTATTTCACTCATCTCAGCTCTTACGACAAAATCAGCCAACTTACGAATAACTGGAAAAACTTCGTTCCAGTCATGTTGTCGGAAAAAATGGATTGGTTGTGAAGTGGTCTCGATCATACAATATTAATTTACTATTCAACGTCAATTTCTATTCTGGTTCTGGTCTTGGCTCAGGTTCTGGTTCTGGTCTTGGCTCAGGTTCTGGTTCTGGTGCTGACTCATCCTCTGGTTCATCCTCTGATTCATCATCAAATCCATAAATGACATCAACATTACCATTAGGACGACGGCTTTTTTTACCTCCATAATTTTTTGGTAATCTAACATCCCTTAACGTGTCTTTTTGTTTTCTCATTTGATCGGCAATTAAAATCATACCTTCTCTCAATTCTGCGGTAATTTCTCTTCCTGATTCTTCGGCATTTTCACTTTGTCCTGCCAACAGAGTAAGCTGGCGAATCAATTTGTCTAACACTACAAATTGATAACCAGCTGAATTAACCTGACCACCTTTAAAAGATTTGAGAGCACGTTCTATAGACGTCTCCATAGCTATTGGTAATCTTTTGACTAACCCATCAAATTGTTTGGTATCTTCTTCATTTCCACTAAACTCACGACTTGCCAATTCATCTACTTTTAGAGCACTCTTTATCTGTTCGGATATGCCACTAGCAAAACTTGCCAAAGATGGTGAATTATCAATTTTCTCTTTAGAGATCGCATTATAAATTTCACCAAGCAAAACGTTGGTTTCAGATAAACTGGAACTTTTAGTACTTTCTTCATCATCAGGTGTTCCAGGAGTGGCAGGAGCGGGAGTGGCAGGAGCGGGAGTGGCAGGAGCGGGAGTGGCAGCGGTAGGAGGAGCGGTAGGAGGAGCGGTAGGAGGAGCACCACCACCGGTAGGAGTAGAACCAGCACTACGAGCTGCACGAGTACGTTCCCAAATTTCATTCTGAGTAGTGACTTTATCATAAGTCTCAATACTTACCAATTTTCCCCAATAATCCATTTTATCAATAGCGCTTTGTCGAGCCATTTCCAACTCATGAATAATGAAAGCTTTAACTTCATCGTCAGTCTGATCACCCATACCCTGATTTTCTTGAAAATCTTTTACCAAACTATCAGCAAAACTATCATCTGTCTCTACCCAATCAATCATCGCTTCTATTGTCTGGGATAAGTGATCAGACTCTATTTTCCCACCGTCTACTGTATTAAAAAGAATCTTTGAACCACCGTTCTCTGCTGTACGACTTTCGATGTTGTCATTAAATTTACCTATAACATTATTGGCAGCACTAGCCTGCGCCATCATAACAGGAAAAAACCCACGTACAAGAAAATTCTTATAACCTTCATCTCTATCTCCATCACCCCAATGATCCCTTATCCAGTCTTCTCCACCACCCATTAAAGCGTATCCATTATCATTTTTTTCAGACTCAGTATCACCATTACCACCCATAAAGTTCACTCGAGCGGTACGGACATACTGTCCCTGAGTATCAGTCCATCTTGTGGCGTTCTTCAAAAGCATTCTGAGTTTTTCAAAATTATTTCTAAGCAATCCATAATCATTCAATTGCACATCACTGACAGCTTGAGGATTGAATACAGCCGTGTCTGCAACAGATCTCTTTCTAGATGCCCCATTCATAAGTGCAGCTTGCTCTTCTTCCGTTGTAAAACGGACTGCTCCAAATCGAGAATCTTTGAGCTGATGCCCCATATCTTCCCAATGTCTATTTCGGATGGCAGAGGTTTTATTATCAATACTGGCAGCATTTAGTTCATCTTCAACCATCTTAAATCTTGTTACGTAGGCGTCAAAGCCATTCCCATCGGCAACCTCCTCATCAGAAAAACCAAGTGTCGTCTGTAGACTCGCTCTCGTAGCATCATCTCGGAAAGCAGCTTTAGTAGCGTCTGTATAACTTTCAAGGCCTAAACTGACCTTATTGGCCTTATAAAAATCTTCGATCTTCAGATGAGCCCTCACAAGTCCCATGTCACCACTAATCATGTAATTTTGTAAGATACCAGAATTCCTTGATGTATACCTACCTTTTACTAGCCCCTTTACTTCACTTTTTTTGTCTTCACTGACATCTTTAATATCCCTGACTAATAAATCTTTCTCATCGTCTGTAAGTTCATCATAGCGTGAAGCTTTAGATTCTGTCCCGTCACTAAGATAATATTTTCCTCTTCTGTTCTTGATAAAACCTTTTTTGTCTCTAAGCGTACCTTTTTGCATCAAACTAGTCTCAGTATCAAGACCAAAATTTGCCCTTATCGCTCTGGCCTGTTCTATTTCTCCATCTCCAGGCAAGACACTCCAATCACCAGTCTGTTCAGCATACTCTAGACGGGTCACCATGTTGGCCATAGATCGCACTACATCATCTAGGTTGGAGTTGGCCACAGCGTTGTCTTCCAGAGCGTGAAGACCAACCTTAGTGATACTATCCAACTGTCCGTTAGGACTTTGAGCAGTCAGAACCAAGGCATTACCAACACCACTGGTACCATAATCTCCACGTGCTCCCTCGTCCAAGCTGGTAAACTTTTCATTACCAATTTGTTTTGCTCGTTTTGCCTTTACATCAGTAAAGGTACCTGTACCAAAAGCAAGTCTATCAGTCGTAGCGCCAGAAATCAAAGAGTCAAGTTTGCCTTTGGCAATTCCAGCCACCCCTTCTCTCTCCTTAGCCCAGTTGGACACACGTAAGGACTCAATGAAAGGATTACTAGCGCCCATCTCAGATAAAACTTTGTCATCTAGGCTGGCTTTTACACGAGCGTCCTTCAACGCTTTTTCAAACTGCTTTTCAAGATGAGCATTTTTGAACTGTTTTACTATTTCTGCACCTATACCAGCGGCCACTTCAGCGTCTGCTAAGTCTTCTACCAAACTTTGGCCAGGCCCTGTCACAGTAACCGCCTCCTTCGCCTTACTCTCATCAGCCTTCACCTTTGCCTCCATACTCTCCGCCTTCTCTTTTTGGAAAACATAAGCAGCCGCATTTCTCTTGGCTCTCATGTGCGTACCCTCGTCTTTACCATACAGACCCCACATCGTTGGCTTTGCTTTGTTGATATCACCACCCAAATACTTATCCAATTTCTTTCTTTCACCCTCATCTGCTCGATATTCACCAAGATGAGCATCTCGATGTACCTTCTTTTCATCAGCACTCATTTTCTTATATCCACTGACACCATGATTTTTTTCCAACCATTCGCCAAACATACCATCCTCGGCCTGGACTACCATTTCCGTTCCCTCATTCAAAAGTCGCTCTCTATTGTGTGCTTCACGAACTTTCTTGGCGGTCGGACTACGCATTTGAATAGCGGCCATTTCTTGATACTCAGCATAATTTCTTCTGGCTGTCAACGCACCCAGACCAATAATCCCAGCCCGCTTTGCTCTAGTGACTTTGTTACCGTCTTTATCCAATTTTACTTCACCTGTTTTTTTGTCAATTACATCTTCACGCTCTCCTCCATCCACTACTCCCAGCCCCACCTTACCTGCCAACCAATTAATACCTTTTACGGGTATGGCAGAAATTCCAGTCTCTCCGGTCTTACTCATATCTTTCATGCGGGTATCTTTTTGCATCTTGTGAGTCTTCTCCACACGTTCATCCAGCTTCTCTTGATATTCTTCATTGTACTTACCAAAAAACGGTATCTTTCGAAAACCAGCACTGTGCCTACGAAACTCTTGGATACGCTTTCCAGTCCTAACCCAACTCTTTCCACCAATCGCAGGAAAATTCATGAGTGGCTTCTCGATCGCTCCTTCAAATACAAAGTTAGACACACCTTCGACGCCCTCATTTACCCTCTTCGCACCTCTATCAAAAATCTTCTTACCAATGCCATATCCAGTAGCAAACTTGGCTACATCAGTCGCAAAACTCTTAATGCCAGGGAGTACACCAGAACCCTCAACATTGAGCTTCTGAACTTCACGGAGTCCCACCAAAAGAAAAGCAATAGACACCAGATAGCCGGCTAGATTTTCCCAAGTAGTGGCTTCAGAAATACTCAGTGCATGCTTTTTACCAGGTTCATTTTTATTCGTCACGCTGGTATTTAAAACTGCTTCAGCCTCATCAAAAGTATTGCCATCCATCTGGATATTTAATTCATTTTTAACAACATTATTGGTGCTAAGAGTGGCAAAAGCGAGCCAAAGAAAAAAGACCATCATCGGCGCAGCAATGACATAATTGGCAAACTCTTTCCAATACTCTTTGGCTTTATCTGCGGTACTAGGAATAACTTGCAAGACATAGGCCAGTGGAGAAACAATAATCAAGACCCACAAAGCCACCATCCGAGCAAGCATGATGACCAAGTACGCTGCCATAGTGACTGCCATGACGAGCGACAAAGCAAAAGCCGCCACAGCAGCCACAAAAAGCTCAATTTTCACCGCATCTCCAGTGTACTCACCTGCTTCGCCCGTCATCTTGTAGACTTCGCTGATGTTAAACATGTTGATCAAATTTCCACCGGCAGTAGCAGAAATAGCATTGACAAAAGTAATAGTGAAAACATGGGCGACATCAATAAACAGCTGAGCAATCATGTTGGAAAAATTGATAAACACGGCGGCAATGATCAACTTGACCAAAGTTTTTTTCCATTCGTACTGTTCAATTCCGAGAATTGTTCCAAAAGAAATAAAAAGAAGAGCCACCACAAAAAACATATTGGCCAGATCTCTCACCATCAACCAACCAAGCTTAACAGTCGGGACATCAATATAATTGTTGTACTTGGCAATCTCAATAAAAAACTTAAGGGCAAAAATAGTAAAGCCGATACATAGCCGAGCAAAAGCCAATGTAGATCGAGTAGCCCAATTGAGCAGTCCGTCTGAAATATATGTCCACCCTTGTGCGAGGACAGGAGTACTAAGACCAAACACAAAAAAAACTACTACTACTCCGAGGAGTATATAGCCAATATATCCAATCTTGCTCTTTAGTTTTAATTTGTCCAAGAGCCGATGGGCTTTATTTTTTATTTTTCCAAGATGCACAGTCCAAAGCGTGAAAAATAAATTATTTGATATATAAATAATACCATATTTTGACAAAAAGATGTAGTAGTGATGACAAGGTATGGGGATAATAATTTTAAGTTTGTTTTAGAATGACAATTTGGAGTGTTTCGTAATTCAAAATAATTCACAGAAACTTAGGTTTCATTTTTTTTCGATAGTGAGATAAGAAATAAGAGATAAGAGATAAGAGATACAAAAAAAAAAGACTCCTGTGAAGGAGTCAATTTTATAGTATCTTAGTCAATTTTGTAGAGATATCTTGGTTTCTTTTCCCAACCATCCTCAATAACATTTATTGTCACTGTTTTCTCAACATAATCATAACCAATTGTAACATTTTTTTTGTTATGTATTTTCTAGTAGAGACTAATTCATTGAATAAGAAACTCTTGGTTTTTTATCCCAGCCGTCAGGAACGATTGTGAGTAACAAGACTTTTTGATTGTAATCATAGTCAATAGTCACGTTGTCTCCATCATAATACGCGTGTTTAGCAGTGATTGGCAGACTCGTGCCGGAAACTTTGAAACTAGTACCTTGGGAGTCTGAATATGACAACTCGCACGTACTGTCTTTTGTTTTGAGTCCTATGGTCACCACTACTTTTCCTGGTCCTTGAAAGAAGCCCCACTTCCCTTTCACAACCTCAAGATTTTTGCATGGTGGTGGTGGTGGCGGTGGCAACTTGATATATATGAGTTTTCTCATCGGTTGCTGAAGTTGCTTGTACTGGACAACGATGTTCTTTACGATGTTCTTT
>Ga0210006_1001185_pt1 | contig 18245 bp, 27 predicted proteins | sample CryGey02umfilter_2_FD_185452 | JGI IMG/M metagenome (GOLD analysis project Ga0210006, IMG submission 185452) | Groundwater microbial communities from aquifer in Utah, USA - Crystal Geyser 4/10/14 0.2 um filter (SPAdes) (version 3) | ecosystem: Environmental > Aquatic > Deep subsurface >... | reverse complement strand
ATGCCAATGATTCGGGCGACACATGTGTCGCCCCTACAGTTGGCTGGGGTACGGCAACAATCGGTACGCCGCCGTCGTCTTGAATCGATAGAAAATACGCTCCTCCAAGGGTGAAAAATATTACGACCAGAACTGCCAAAATAAGGTTGCGCATGTCCCTATAAATGTACCGTATTGCAGGGTCAAACGCAACGGGCTGGGCGTGCCCAGCCCCTACAAAACGAGACGGACGATACAAAAAACAGCGGGCGTATGCAATACGCCCCTACGAATACCGGGCGGGATGACCCCGCCCCTACGAAAAAAATAAACCAGGTATTGCTAGACTGAATCAAACAGGCTCTTCTGTTTTTTTACTGTTGTATTTTTTGAATCATCTTTACTTTTACCCAACTCAAACTCAGTCATCTCGAAACCTGATCGCGAAAGTTGTGCAAGCTTTGCGAAATCATCTAAAAACGCCTTCATCATGTTACCGTTTCGAAGCGCTGCAGCAGGATGATATAACGGGAAAATTATGTGACCAGACGGCTGAGAAAGCGCATATCCGTGTGAGCGTGAAATCTGTGCCTCCGGTAAAAACCAATTCATCGCAAACCTTCCAAGCGTTGCAATAATTTTAGGTGAGACGATCAAAAGTTCACGTTCAAGATATGGCCGATACGATTCGATCTCTTCCGGTAACGGGTCTCGATTTTCGGGGGGACGCGCTTTTACTACATTGGTAATCCATACATCATCCCGAGACAAACCATTCTCTGTGAGAGCCGTATTTAAGAGTTGACCCGCCCGCCCTACAAATGGTCGTTTAAGTTTAGCCTCATTAAACCCTCCCGCCTCGCCAATGAAAAGGATACGCGCGTTAGGGTTACCTTCCCCAGGAATCAGTGGTGACGATTCGCGAAGAGGTAGATCCGCGGTCTCCATTTCAGAAAAAAGTTGGTTGAGTTGTTCGGCTTTTGACATGAGATTGTTGTAAGTAGTAATCCGTAAATCGTAAATCGTAATCCGTAAATCGTAAAACGTAAATCGTAATTCGTAAACCGTTATTCGTAATACGTAAATCGTAATGGGTAGAATTAACTAACCCAATACTCAAAATTCATTCCATTTATTAAAAGCTTCCGATCACTTCTACTCAAATTTATTCACTCTTCTTTCGATTTTCGAATTACGTTTTACGAATTTCGTTTTACGATTTACGATTTACGTTTTACGTTTTACGTTTTACGAACCCTACACCGTACCGGTAGGAATAAAATCCTTAATGTTATCAAGTGTGATGACAAACTTTTCTCCCCTACCCTCAACCATCCGCATCGCAACATTTCTCACAACTGCATTAATCGTTCGATCCATGGTTCGAATTCCGGCATCATACCCAAGCGGCCGTGTTATTGCCGGCCACACATCGGGTGCAAACTCAATCGTATCAACGGGCATTCCCGTGATATTGAGCTGTTTGGGAAGCAAGTAATCACGCGCAATGACAATTTTCTCATCATCAGCATATCCTGGCATTTTAATAAGTTCCATACGATCTAACACCGCATTACTAATTCCCGTTGTGTTGTTGGCAGAGGCCAAAAACAGAGCCTCCGAAAGATCAAATGGATAGTCCACATAATAATCTGTGTACGCAAAATTCTGCTCAGGGTCCAAAAGCTCAAGAAGAACACCCATTATTTGAGCACGTGCTTGCTCAGCCGTACGATCAATTTCGTCAAGGAGAATCACCGGGTTTTTTGTTGCAACACGTCGTAGTCCCTTAATGATTTGACCCGGTTCCCCTTCATCGTTCGACCTTGATTGACCACGAAGTTGGAGAGCAGATCCCATTCCTCCCATCGGAATTCGCACAAATTCTCTATGTAATGCTTTTGCAACACTGTAGGCAATAGATGTTTTACCAATACCCGGAAGTCCAACAAAAAACAAAACTGGTTGTGCCTGACGTCCTTGTTTTTGCTCGGTTTTAATAACGTCCATATACAAAGTGTCTTTTCGTGCACGCGCCTGCAAATTAAGAATTGAGATGTATTCGAGTATTCTGGTTTTTATTGGTTCAAGACCATAATGGGAATCATCAAGAATTTTTCGCGCTTTATCAATATCAAGATTATCTTCTGACCGAACGGTCCATGGAAGGTGTACTACCCAATCAATATATCGCTCCGCCTGGTCAAACGATGCGTTATACCCTTCACTCCCATACTGTCTGTTTACACTTGCAAGCATTCGCTCAACCTTTGTAAACAATTCGGGAGGGAGAATTTCTGGGTCTGCAAGTTTAACAAGAGCTGCAACTTCACTATCAGCAAATTGGTCTTGTTCCATAACATCAGTATACGAGAGGGCGGGACAATTTATCAAGGGGAACAAGGCGCGTTAGTTAATCATTTACTATTCCACCAACTGCTTCAACTTTTTCACGAGTCTTTGCCGAAAAGCCCACGGTAGAATGTATTGTTATGTTTTTGGTTAAGTTACCACCCGACAACAATTTTACTGGAACTTTTACCGAATCAATAAGTCCCTTTTTCTTGAGAGATGCAAGCGAGACCACCTCGCCTGCCACGTAGGCTTTTTCGATTTGTGCAATACTCACGATCTGAGAAACCTTACTGGTGCCTCTAAAAGATTTACCACGCAAAAACGGGAGCCGTTTTACTAAACGTGCCTGGCCACCTTCAAACCCCGCACGCACCGTTGTGCGTTTTTTCTGCCCAGCCTCGCCTCGGCCAGTACCTTTGCCTTTTCCCGAACCTTTACCTCGACCTACGCGTTTTGCTGCTTTATCATTAATTTTTATGAGTTGATGTATGAATGCCATGTTTTGTAACTAGGAACGTTTCTTTATTCTTTCTGTTGGGGCCTTTAACTCAACGAGTGCTTTTATAGTTGCGTCAACGTTTTGTTTTTTACCATTTGTACCAAGGATTTTTGCGACAACGTTTTGAATACCTGCTGCTTGTAGTACTGATCGAACGGGACCTCCCGCACGAACCCCGGTTCCCGAAGGTGCAGGCTTAAGCATAACGCGTGTTGCGCCCAGAGTAACTTCGATTTCGTGCGAAATGGTACGTGCATCACCCACAATGACTACATCTTGCATTCCTTCCTTAGCTTTACGCGTTGCTTTGCGAATAGCTTCAATTACCGACGGTGCCTTTCCAAGCGATGTACCAACCTTGCCAAGTCCATCACCCACCACAGCAAGCGCCGAAAAACTCATACGGTTTCCACCCTTTGTCTTTTTTGATGTCCGTTTTATCTCAACAACGGTTTCAATTAATTGGTCTTTTGGTTCTTCAAATATTGGTTCTCTCATAATTGTTTACTAAAACTCTAATCCACCGCTTCGCGCACCCTCTGCGATAGCTTGTACCCTACCATGATAAGCATACCCGCCTCGGTCAAATACAACCTTTGTAACACCTTTTTCTTGTGCGCGTTTTGCAATAAACTCTCCGAGATTTCGAGCCTTTTCGATCCCTGTTTTGCCCGTTACTTCCGAAAGCAAACTCGATGCACTTGCAAGTGTATGGCCAGTTTTATCGTCAATAATTTGTACATAGACTTCCAAATTTGACACAAACACCGAAAGCCTAGGGCGCTTGGCCGTACCACTTATGGTTTTACGAATATGAAAGTGTCGTTTTTTTCTGTTTGATATTTCAGTAATATTCATAAATTAATATTTATTAATTATTATGCGCCGCCTACTTTGGCTGCTTTCCCTGGTTTCAAGCGAACGACTTCTCCTTGATATCGAATGCCTTTACCTTTGTACGGTTCAGGCTTACGTAGTGAACGAATATTTGCTGCGACTTGTCCAACCAACTGTAAATCAATTCCACGAATCTTAATTGCTGCATCCTCAACATCTAACTGTATCCCTTCAGGTGCTTCGACTTCAAGTTTATGAGAATACCCAAGTGCAAGTTCAAGATCGGTGCCTTTTTTCTGAACCCGATACCCCACCCCAACCAACTCAAGTGTTTTTTCAAATCCTTCTGAAACCCCAACGACTGCATTAGCGACCAAACTGCGCCACAACCCCCACTGAGCACGTGCTTCGCGTGAATCCTTATCGATAGTAAAAATAATTGCACCATCCTCAACACGAACGCTAACAAGAGGTGACACGTTGTACGACAATTCACCTTTTGCCCCCGTAACGGTAATAAGCGAGTCATGTACCGTTGCCGTAACATTTGCTGGTATTTGTATTGGTTGTTTTCCTATGCGTGACATATGATTTACGATTTTCCTTCTTAATAGACTTCTACAAGCACTTCACCACCAACATTGTTTTTCCGTGCATCCTCGTGCGACATAATACCTTTATTTGTACTTAATATATGCAAACCAAACCCTCCGCGAACAGGTTTTATCTCTTTTGAACGACGGTAGGTTCGTACACTTGGCTTGCTAATTCTCCTCAGTTTTTTCATTACCGAAGCACCTTTTTCGTCATACGCAAGCTCTATTCCTATAATTTTGTCCTTACCCAGACCCGAAACAGTTACGTTCGAGAGAAAACTATACTGAGCGAGAACTTTAGCGATACCTTCTTTTTCTTTTGAATACGGAATATCCACAGACACATGACGCGCCATATAAGCGTTTCTAATTCTTGTTAGCATATCTGCAATTGGATCTGTAATCATGATGTATTACCAACTCGACTTTACAATACCGGGTAAATTTCCTTTTAATGCTTGCTCTCTAAAACAGATTCTGCACAACCCAAATTTTCTTATGTATCCATGCGGTCGCCCGCACATATTGCAGCGATTTCGTACTTGGGTTACTTTACCCTCTGCTATTCTTTTGTTGTTTCGATTTATCCATGCTTTTTGTGCCATAAGTTATTTGTTTTCTTCTTCAAACGGGGATCCGAGTCCTTTGAGAAGCTCACGTGCCATTGTATCATCGTATGTCGACGTAACAATGGTTACTTGAAGCCCAAACGAACGACGCACTTTATTTGGATCAACCTCTAAAAACGGAAGTTGCTCAGTTAATCCAAACGAATAATTTCCATTCCCATCAAACCCTGAGAGGGCAAGACCCTGAAAATCTCTCGTTCGGGGAAGAACATAGTTAAAGACTTTATCCAAAAATTGATACATTCGTTCTCCGCGAAGTGTTACTCGAATACCAACGGGAAGTCCTTCGCGAACATTAAAACCTGCAATAGACTTTTTTGCCTTTGCAATGACGGGACGTTGACCGGTGATCAGTGTCATCTGCTCAAAAAGATGTTTGATCATTTCTTCATTTTCTTTTATTTCACCAATACCGGTATTCACAATAACTTTTTCAATCTTTGGTACTGCCATAATATTTTTCACCATTCCGCTTGAAAGCATCCCTGGTGCTACCGTCTCTTTGTATAGTGTGGACATGCTACTTTTTTCCATAATTATGAGATCACCTTTTTACACTTTTTACACATTCTCTTTTTTTCACCATCTTGTATTTGATATGAAACGCGGGTTGCTAAATCACAATGAGGGCAAATGAGCATCACGTTACTCGCATCAATCGCTGCTGGTTTTTCAACAATTCCACCGCCACGTGTGCTTGTTTTTTTGGCATGACGTTTTACAATATTAACCCCCCCTACAATGATTCTGTTTTTTGTAGGAAAAACCTTTTCTATAGGACCACGTGTTCCTTTATCTTTTCCAGTTTTAATTACAACAATATCTTTTGATTTTATGTTCATGTTTTTACCACACTTCCTTTGCCAATGATGCAACTTTATTGTATCCTCGATCTTTAACTTCACGTGCTATGGGACCTAACACTCGTGTCCCTACTGGTTCTTTATTCGCATTAATGATTACCGCCGCATTATCGTCAAACCGAATATAACTGCCATCTTTTCTTCTCACCTCTTTTGCGGTACGAACAATAACCGCGCGTACGCGTGAACCATCCTCCATACCACTCGTTGGAATTGCACCCTTTACCACAACGGAAATAATATCCCCCAGTGAAGCATATTTCTTTTTGCCTTCACCTGGAATTGCGATAATGAGCAACCCTTTTGCACCACTATTATCTGCTAATCGTAAGTTAGATCCGATTTGTAACATAAGTTAGCTTTTCTCGCTTTCTGTGTTCACTACAATCCATCTCTTTGTTTTCGAAATTGGACGTGTCTCAACAATGGTCACTTGTTGACCAACCGTGGCAACATCTTTAGGGTCATGCACCTGATAGACAGTTGTTCGCGTGTACCGCTTGCGATAACGAGGATGCACTTTCATAACATCGACTCCAACGGAGATGGTATGTTCTCCACTTTTTCGTAAAACAGTTCCTATTATTTGTTTTGCCATGTAAATTTATTTTTCTGACTTTTTAGTTACTATCTGTGTTGCTATCGTTAGCATTCTAGCTCGCTCGATCCTCAATGCACGCAACTCGTGTGATTTTACACTATCGCCAAAATGTCTACCAACTCGCTTGCTTTTAAGGTCATTTACGATCACACCAGCCTCTTTTACAAGCTCATCTGCTGTTTTTTCTCGTAGTTTAGCAAGGATATCTTTTTTCTTACTCACTATCCTCCTTCCGAACAAAACGGGTACGAACGCGTAATTTATGACCACCACGTCTCATGGCCTCTTTTGCGACTTCTTCTTCAACACCCGACATTTCAAACAATACTCGTCCGGGTTTAATCTTTGCAATATAATGGTCAAACGGTCCTTTTCCTGAACCCATTCGCACTTCGGCAGGCTTTTTGGTAACCGGAACATCGGGGAAAATTCGGATCCAAACCTTACCTCCACGTTTTACATAGCCACGAATTGCTTTTCGAGCAGCTTCAATTTCTCGGGCTGTAATTGCACCGTGTGTTAACGCCTTTAACCCATACTCACCGTAGCTCACTAGTGTACCACGCGTTGCCTTGCCGCGGTTCTTGCCCTTAAATTGTCGTCGATATTTTAGTTTCTTTGGTTCTAACATGTTAATTTATTTTTTCTCTTCGGGTTGTGCGATCCACACTTTAATACCAATAGTGCCGTACTTTGTCTTTGCAAAACGGTAAGCGTACTTAATGTCTCGCGACAGAGTTGATGTTGGAACAGAACCTTCATGAAACTTCTCGTGCCGGGCTATGACGTTTCCGCCAAGTCGGCCTCCAATAAAGATTTTAATTCCTGTTGCCCCTGAATCCATCGTTCGTTTCATTGCTGCGCTAATTGCACGTTTGTAAGGATATCGTCGTTCAATTGACCGGACGATATTTTCGGCAACAATAACTGCCGACAAATCCGGATTCTGCACTTCTTGCACATTAAGGCGCACACGACCATCAATCATAGCGTCCAAATCTTTCTTTATACGCTCAATCGTTGAACCGCCCCGTCCAATTACAAGCCCTGGACGAGCAACAATCAAATCAATCGTAACGTCATTTATCGAGCGAGAGATAGTGAGTTGATCAATACCAGCCGAGCCGACTTCTTTCATAAGATGCTGTCTGATTTTATTGTCTTGCATGACATATGCGGCGTAATTTCGGTTATCATGCCACACACTATTCCATTCTTTGGTGAAAACCAGTCGAAATCCCCGTGGATGTACTTTTTGTCCCATATGTAATAAAGCAAATCACCGATTACGGTGTTTACGCCTTTTCTCCTTTCTTTGTTGATGATTCTTTTACCGCTTTGCTTTTTTCTTGTTTTTTAGTTACTTTGGCTTCCTCAACTGTTTTCCTAGGCGATTCAACTTGATTTGTTTTTTCAGTCTTGACCACCTTTTCTTCAACAAAATCCATACCTACTTCGACAAATATATGACTAAACGTAGTTCTCATAATGTCCATTCGTCCGCGTGCACGATATTTAGGTTTTCGATATGTATTGGCTTCTCCGATCTGAAGGTTAAGAAGTTTCAGCTCTGACTCAGGCATTGAGCTATTGTGTGTCGCATTCGCAACAGCACTATTTATGGTTTTTAATAAATATTGTGCGGCTTTCTTTTGAGACAATCCTAAATATGCACGCGCTTCAGATAGTGGCATGTTGCGCACCTGGTTTGCAACAGCCCTAACCTTAAACGGTGACATGCGTAAATTTTTAGTTGTTGCTGCTACTTTTTTAACCATAGTTATGCGACCGGCTTTTCAAAACCCTTTCGTGAATGCGCTACAAATTTTCTTGTTGCGGAAAACTCACCAAGTTTATGACCAACCATGGATTCAGAAACAAACACGTCTATAAAATCTTTACCATTGTGTACTTGAAACGTATGCCCAACAAACTGTGGCGAGATCGTACTCTGACGTGACCACGTTTTTATGGGTTGTTTCTTTCCAGACGCCTCTACCTTAGCCACTTTGCTCAGAAGCTTTTCATCAACGTATGGTCCTTTTTTTAGTGATCGTGACATGTTATGTTATTTTTCCCCACGCCTTTTTACAATAAGTGGGTTGCGTTTATTCTTTTTACTTCGTGTTCTAACTCCATACGCTTTCTTGCCCCACTTTGTTCGCGGTGGTCGACCAGTCCCTGTTCTACCCTCTCCACCACCATGTGGATGTTCCCCAGCCGCCATTGCAGTCCCCCGAACCTTTGGACGGAACCCAAGATAACGACTAACACCTGCCTTACCCAACACCCGCTGAGAATGCTCAGCGTTTGATACACGCCCAATTGTTGCAAAATTCTTTTCACTAAACAACCGGATCTCACCTGAAGGCAACTTTACTTGCACAAACCCCGCATCTTTTGCCATCACACGCGCCGACTGACCAGCCGATCGCACCATTTTACCACCCTGACCAAGATGCAACTCCACATTATGAACATGCGTTCCAACCGGCACCAACCTAAGCGGCATCGCATTCCCTACCGCAACCTTTACATTCTCACCAGACTCAACTTTAGTACCGATCTCAAGACCTTCCGGTGCGATGATGTATCGTTTTTCATTATCAGCATAAGAAATAAGGGCAATATTACACGAACGATTTGGATCGTACTCAAGTGCAATAACTTCTGCCAACATGTTCTGTTTTTCTCGCCTAATAAAATCAATGATTCTATACAGTCGTTTGTGTCCGCCGCCACGACCTCGAACAGTTATTCTTCCTTTTGACCTCGCACCCGTGCTTTTATTTGGTACGGTTAGTTTTTTTTCTGGCCTCTTTTTGGTGAGATTGTCGCCGACTATGACAACGCGGCCTCTTTGTCCTGGTGTTACTGGTTTTAATGCTTTAACTTTCATTGTTCTCCGTTTCATCTACTTCAAGAACTTTATCAAAACCTGGAATACTTTTACCTTTTGGTACAACAACATACGCAAATTTTCGCGTTTTGGTTTGTCTTGTTTTTTTCGCACGAAGCACTCGCTTTGATTTTCCAATTCGCTTTTGAACTCGAACCGCGCTTGGTTTTACCCCATACAAAGACTCAATATCGTTGGCAATTGTTTTTTTGTTTGAATCAATAGAGACCTCGAACATATACACTTGCTCTGTTGCAAGTCTCATTGATTTTTCACTAATTATTGGTTTTTGTATCATAGTTATAATGTTTTATACGAATCACCGATGCACACAACAACAGAGTGGGATAACACTGAATAGGCGTTTAATTGCGAGGCAGCAATCACATCAACTTTTTGAATATTCGACACTGACTTAACAAAGGATTTATCCATCTCATTGGTAATAAACAGTACTGACTTGCCGGTCAAGTCACGACTTGCAAGAAACGCGACAACATCTTTTGTTTTAGGTTTTTCCATGGTAAATTGTGTAACCGCAAAAAGTGATCCTTGCTTTGCGTGCCATGACAAGGCTACCGAAAGAGCTTTAACACGCATTTTCTTTGGCATTCGAACATGGGTATCAAGATGAGGAACGATTGCGTGAATATGTCCGCCCCCTACCCACACAGGAGAACGTGAAGAACCTGCACGCGCACGGCCCGTTCCCTTTTGTCGCCACGGCTTTTTACCTCCACCACTAACCTCTCCTCGATCTTTGGTTTTGCGTGTTCCGATAGACACATTTTCGTGATGAATTTGTACATACTGCGCAAGTAGCTTTTTATTAAGCGCAACCCCAAACGTATCATCGCTCACATCTACAGCTGGTTGATTGTTTCCTTTTATATCGTATTGTGGTATTTCCATGATGGTGTTTACGCTGTTTGTTCGGCGGTTTGGTCAGACGATTCTATCACGTGCGCCTCAACGGGAACTTCAATTTTTTCTGCTCGTTTTGTAACAGTACAGTTAATGACAGATGTTCTACTTCCTGGAAGTGGTCCTTTCAAAAAAAATATAGAATCATCTAACTTTTCTACAACCACAATGTTTTTGAGCGTTATGTTTTCATTGCCCATTCGACCAGGCATTTTTTTACCTTTCCACACACGGCCAGGAAATGTTCCCTGTCCTATTGAACCAACAGCCCGGTGTCGATCTGACTGTCCATGAGTTTTTGGACCACCACCAAAGCTATACCTTTTAACAGCACCAGCAAACCCTTTTCCTTTTGAAACCGCCCTTACGCTAACAACGTCACCTGCGTGAAGTTCGCCTTCAACAACTTTAACTGCCGTTACGGGTATACACACACCTTCCGGCGTAAACAATTGTGTCATCTCTAATTTGTAAGCACGTACGTGCTGGATGTTTTGTTCTTTTTCCATATCGCTATTATTTCAAAAATATACTAAGCCTAATGAATCGGTCCTATCTATAACTCACCTCACGTTTCAGGAAGATTTACATCACACGAACAGTAAACTTCGATTTAATAAAACCACCACTCATTCATTACGCCGTAAAACCGCTTCACAGCGCAATAGAATAATAAAACGTACGTTTCACTTTCGTTTTACGTACGGCTCCTTTTCTCATCGCGAGTGTATTCTAACAGAGGAACCTCACATGAGCAAGCACACGCCTATAATACAGCGAATTATTCCACACGAAGCATTCTTAATCAACGAACCCCCCAGGATTGGAACGTGTAGTTTTTGTTTACAAAAACTACGAGGTACTTGATTTACTAATCAAGTACCTTGGAGGCGCAGAGGGGAATCGAACCCCTGCATCGCGGTTTTGCAGACCGCAGCGTTACCACTTCGCCACTGCGCCGTATAACCTGATGCAAGCCTCAGGTTATTAGCTAGTTGTCTTTTGACAACTAGTACTGACAAAGACAATTATCCCCTGTCAAAAGCAATTTCACCCAAAGTATACATCAGCAATAACAATCCGTATAATATCGTTATGTCTTCTCTCCTAAACCCTTTTGCCACCTTTGTCTACGATCCAGTAAATATCCCAACCATTAACTTTGAAACACAACGGCAAGGCGAGGTAGTTCATCTTATGCTTAGGCAAGATGCAATAACAAACGTTCCCTGGATCACCATAACGCTCATCGCAATTTTCATTCCCGGCCAAATCATTACCCTTCTTAATTCACTTCCTTCTGAATTTTCTGCACTCAACATTTTGGCACTATTCTCAGAACCTGAATGGACTCTCATTTCGTTTGTATATGGACTTGCAATCTTTTATTATGCATTTATTAATGTGGTAAGCTGGTTTTTTAATGTAGTCTTAGTAACCAACATCCGCGTGGTAGATGTAAATTTTCAAGCACCATTTCACACACAAACAACGCAAGCCCAACTTCAAGAAATCCAAGATGTACGCTATACGCAAGGTGGAATTTGGGGCATCATATTTAACTTTGGAAATTTATATATCCAAACCGCCGGAACCAACCAAAACATTCACCTTAAATACATACCAAACCCAAACATCGTTCAAGAACACATTGTAAAACTTTTACCCTAACAACAACTATATGGAAACAATATTCACCAATCCAGAAATGCTACTCAAAGACATGTTCGTAATACTGATCATTTTGTGCACTGCGATTATGTGCCTTTTCGCGTGGGTAACAATCGGTAAGGTTAGACTTCTTAACAGACTCGTTAAAACATCACTTTCACCCATCCTTCTCATAACTGCAATATTGTTTTTTATGGTAACCGTTGGTACACTCATTAGTACGCTTGTATTATGGATAATTCCCTTACTCTCGCTCACAAACGCTTAGGAGAAAAACTTGTTGTCACTCAAAAAGCAACAAGCTCTCTGTTTTTCGAGGAAATCACCGATAGTAACTTAAGGCAACACCGAGGTCATTTGGGAATGCTTATTGAAGCCGCAAACCTTGTAGGTCAAACAGTAAACCTTTCGGAAGCTAACCTTGAAACTTATCACCTCGCACAAAAAAACTATTTTGAAGGTGAAGGTCACGGAAGTCCACTTGATGCATTAGAGGATGCACATTCAAAGTCGCTGGAGTTTGTTAAAGAACATTATGTTGGCGCATCTTTCTACATAACTTTTTTTGCGATTTGGGGAGATGTCCTCTTATATGTAAACCAATCTCATCGACACATTGGGGTAAGAAGAATTAATGAGTTTATTGATTTTGACGAAGACCCTATTGGATCACTCCAACTCAAAGACCACGATCTTCTACTAGTATGTAGCGAAGGTTTTTGGCAAAAAATACTTTCTCCTTCCCTTCGTGAACACCAAGACGAAACTCCCGAAGAATTCTCACGCATGTTAGAAGACACCTTTGCAAAACAGCACAACAACCCCGAAGATCTACCCCTTCACGCACACGCTACCTATATTTCAATTGACCCAACTCCCGGAGAAGAAGAAATTATTCAGATTGAGCTCCCACAAAAAGACAAAAAATTTAAACGCGCACGACACTTTTCACGTCCTGCAATTAAACTCCCTTCATTCCCAAAAATCTTTAAGAAAAAACCTGAAATTACCGTAAAAAATGACGGAGCAAACAAACCTCGTAAATGGATGTTTTTAACAAGCCTTTTTATTCTTCTAACCATAAGTATTGCCATAACGATATACGTTAATAATACAAACTCTCAAAAAGAAGAAGTTGCGAAAACAATAGAGTCCATCGACAACAATTTACAAAAAGCAACCCAAATCGCTGCACTTAATCCTCAGGAATCGCTTAATCTGGTTAATGATGCAAGTGACCTACTCGGCCAAGTTGAAGGAATACGATCTGATACCTATCAAATGAAAAAGGACGAGATTGATCAAAAGGCTGCTGAAATTTTTAGACTTGCGTACAACGTTTCAAAATCCTCTTCAACACCAACAACATTACCCGAAAATCTTTCCTTACATTTTTTAACCAACCCAGAAAGCGAGATAGCTGGCATTAACGGAAATACTATTATTAATCCGTCTGAGCAGTGGGGAACAATTACAAGCGCTGAAAGTTATCTTGACAACATCTATCTTCTGGACCCAGAAACATCTAACATTTGGAAATATCAAGGGCCTGTCTCACCAAACGATGCTCCGTCGATATACCAGAAAGAGACGCTTAGTTTAGCAACCGCACAAGATATTGCGATCGATGGATCAGTCTACCTATTATTTCCGGATTCAGTTAAAAAACTCACCGTTGGAAAAACAGATCCATTTTCGCTCCGGGGTACATTTCCACCTTTAGTGTCAAGTTCACGAATAACAACGGGAGTAGACTCATCAACACTAATCATATCGTCAGGAAACCTGCTTTTAATTTTTGACAAAAGTGGAACGTACCAACAATCCTTGGAGGTTTCAAACCTAAGTAACATTTCAGACATTATTTCAAACGACGACGGAACCATTCTCTACCTATATAGCGATGGAGCATGGCACCAGATTCTGTTAAATTAATACCAACGCTATCCACGTGCAAATGTAAAGGCATTAATGGTAGTAATTGATGTTTCGCTTTTAATGGCTTTAGCACACGCCTCAAGCGTACTACCCGTTGTGACCACATCATCAACCAACACGTATGGACGTTCTGAGTCAATCCCGGCATGAGTGTGTACAGAAAATGCGCCTATTACATTTCCTTTTCGATTTTTATGCGAAAGCGTTGTTTGTGAAACAGTATTTTTTGTGCGCGATACAAGAGAGGTATCTACACAACCATCAAATATATCGGCAAGCATGTGTGCAATATCTTCGGATTGATTAAATCCACGCACTGAACGTTTTTTGGGGTGAAGTGGAATTGGTACAAACACGGCGTGGTCCCATGCAAATACTAAGTCCTCAGAAGTAGCGCGCTCGATAAGATCACGGAATACGCTTGCTACAGCCCGAACACTATGTCCATATTTATATGCACCAATTAGACTAACTACCTGTTTGCGATACCAACATACACTATAGAGCTGATCAAGTGATGAGGATTGCAAGCAACCGTGGTTAGAAAAACCCAACACCGAAGATGTATCGCACGCAGGACAGAATTGAGTTGTAAGATACGGAATAGAACGCAGGCACGAATCACACAAAAGTCTACCGGGCATACCGCAATGTACGCACTTTTTAGGAAACAATATGTCTAGTAATACCGATAACACTTCCACCGGAACCAATTATAAACCGAAACCCAAAACGCTGCCGGTAATGGGCTATAATCAAACCATGCCAACGCTTGCAACAAACAAAAAGGCACATCAGGAATACGAGATACTAAAAACCCTTGAAGTGGGCATTTCATTGCGTGGTACCGAGGTAAAGTCCGCAAAAACAGGTCATGCTCGCATAACCGAAAGTTTTGCGCGATTTGATCAGAATGGCCACTTAACGCTCATGAATGCCTATTTTGGCCCGTACGACAAGGCATCCCCCCTTGATCAACACGAGGCATATCGAGTACGTGACCTCCTTATAAAAAAAAGTGAAGCCGAGGATCTCATGGCTGATACAGCGGGAAAAAACTTGACAATTGTGCCTTTACGGATGTATACTGTACGGCAGGGTTTAATAAAGGTGGAAATTGGCTTAGCACGGGGCAAAAAGCAATACGACAAGAGAAAAACCCTCAAAGAACGTGACGTAAAAAGAGAAATTGACCGAACATTGAAAAAATATACGTACTAGTCAACCGCAATTCATGGGGATGCTTGGTTCGACACATTTGCGCGTACTCATTAGCAAGCCGAGGAAGATTACATATCCTCGCTAAATAACAGTAATCAAACAACAAACGGCAATACACAATATGTTGCTCCGGTGGCTCCCGCATACGCTTTTGCGTAATAAGGAATTATCCGGCATCACCCCGTAACTTTGTTCCTGACGGAAACGGTGTGTGGTGTCATATTTGTCAGGTATTTATCGATTTTGCACATTTATCATTCATCGTAAAGCTTGTATAACTAATTTTTATTAACAACGTGTGCACGGGGGTTCGACTCCCCCCATCTCCACCAAAACGACTAGTACTATACTTTTTCTTAACAGTAGACTCCCTGAAACAGTGACAAAACCTAAATCGACGTCACCTAAAAACATTTAACACTCCTTCGATAAATCCCCGACCGTAAGGTCGTATGGGGATGGAGGAGCCCCTAGATCTTTTTGGTTGAGATCAGTTACAATTTAGGGAGAAGATGCAGCTAATCAGACTAGCCCATTGTGTTTACCACTGTGAATATCACGTAGTATTAGTCACAAAATATCGTCGAGAGATATTTACTGAGGGGATTTTTGCGTACATGAGAGAGCGGATGGTGGAAGTGACAGAGTATTATCCACAAATAAAGATAAGGGAAGTAAATCATGATAAAGATCATCTCCACATGTTAGTGTCAATTCCGCCAACGATGGGAGTGGGAAAGGTAATAGGGATAATAAAGGCAAATACGGCACGACAGATAAAGCAAAAATTCCCGTTCGTAAAGAAGGTGTATTGGGGGACGGATTCGGTGTGGTCGGAGGGATATTTTGTGACGACGGTTGGAGCGAATGAAAAGCAAATTAGAAAATACATAGAGGAGCAAGGTAAAAAAGATTTAGGGCAAACTTTGTTTGAAACAGATTAATACCCCGACCGTAAGGTCGTGGGAAGTTTATAGTATTTGCGCTCACTTTATTCCTACAATAGTGGGGTGTCTGTAACGATCAGAAATGGAAAAGGCGGGAATCCTAGAAGTATTATTATTAATGCCGTAAACGAACCAGGAGATTTTGAAAGAAGGATTGTTATCTTGGACAACGACAAAGGCAAACAGGAAATGAAACAAGCTCGTGATGAAGCAAAAATGAGCGGCGTGGAAATATTGGAAAACTCACCGTGCTTGGAAGCAACACTGCTTGCTATACTTAGGCCGAAGCAAGATTTTTCAACAAAAGAGTCAGCGTGGTGCAAGAGAGAATTTGAATCAAACTACATGGATAAGAAAAAACGCACGGGATTGGAAGAATATAATGAGGTTTTTTCAAAACAAATTCTGGATCATCAAAAAAACACAATCCCGGAACTGAAAACCCTAATAAATTTAATGCAAGGAATTAAATAATCCCGCCGCCTGTAGACCTAAAAGTGTTGATACAATGCCTGAGCAGCGGGGGAAATACCTTGTGTATTAAAAACCATTATGAAAACAAACAAAACAAAGGCATTAAAAACATTCGTCGAACTTTTTGATATTATTTTAACCGGTAACAAGGATAATAGTCGTATTGCGGCAAGAAAAGTGAGAAAATTGATTTATAGCCTGTGGAAACCTGCGTATAAAAAATACAAATATGTTAATTTTCTGCCGGCTTGTCCATATAAGTCTATTCAAATGGCTTTAAGCGCCGTGTCAAGGCTCGTCATATATTTACAATATCCTCGGTTTTCCGTACAATATAGAACTGAACTCCCTAAACATCGAATGTTTAGTTTGCTTTTGTAGAGGTCTATTTGGCTGTTATCCACGCAGAAATTTACTAACAGAAAAGCTTTTAGGCTGACCTAGACCTTTAAGTACACGTAGTCCATGAATAAAAAACATAACGTGCTGATTATTGATTATTGATTATTGATTATTTTTACATGTTTCGTCTTAATAAACCGCAGATACTCAGAAGATAGGATAAGTTTTAATCCTAGTTCCCAGTGTATTAGGAACCTTTTTCTGAATCATTTTTGAACCTATACGAGTCCGGCCCTTAACTAGCCCACGGTACCCTAGCCCTACGCTTTTTCAAGAATAAGGCGAAGGTTTTCCGGAACGTTTTACAATTGATCATCGGATAGCGTTGTACTCACATTGACCTGGGGGTATAACCTACCTATGATAGAGATGATGCTTCAATCGTTATCCCAAATATTTTCGGACACATTACGGAGTATAAAAAACCTTATACGGAGTGACATGGCAATCAAGTCACCAGAAGATTTAGAGTATCAACAACGCGCAGTCGTAATGAACTTCACGATAGTACTTTCGATTGTAGTAGCGATCATTTGGTTTGTATTCGAAATCACCTTCAGACAGCGACTTATCCCACTCATCGCTCAGATTTTTGGCATTATTGGAGGAAGCTTCTTCCTTTGGTGGCAGAAGAAAAGTTCTCTCCATGACTCCGCAACGGTTTTCGTCGCATTGTTTTGTAGCATCCTGATTATGTTAACGCTCTTTCTCCAACTATCGAATCCAACTATCTTCTGGCTATTTCTCATTCCACCCGTCTCCTTTTTTATTGGCGGAGAACGCAACGGTATTGTATGGAGTTGTATAGTCGTCGTCCTTTTTAGTTTTCTATCTCTTTTTGCGTATCTCGGGTTAGTTGGCAATCCCACTACGCTTATATTCATCATCGACTTTCTCACATCTTTTATTATTGTGGTGGTATTTACCTTCTTTTATGAACGTACCCGCCATAATGTACAAACCAGTCTTCGAGCTACTGTCCATCGCGACCAAACGGTTCTCGATACAATCCAAGATGGAATTATCGTTATCGATCAAGAGATGCACATACGCATGTTTAGCCGCGGTGCCGAACGTATCCTTGGGTGGAGTCAAGACGAGGTATTAGATACAAAGCTAGAAGCGTATATTACTCTTGATCTGACGCAAGATATCTCTAAGCTACATACATCAATCACTAAAGAAGCGGTAGAACTTAAAAACAAAAACCAAGAAACCATTTATACCAATCTCATTATTTCGCCGATCGTGCTTTCACCAGAACACAACGAAGGTGATGCACATTTTATTATTACGGTTCAGGATGTAACGCAGGCTAGTGAGCTCGTACGGATGAAGCTTGATTTTGTTTCTATGGCAGCACATGAGCTCCGAACTCCGCTAACGTCTATTATTGGGTATCTATCCGTA
>Ga0210006_1001180_pt1 | contig 18272 bp, 21 predicted proteins | sample CryGey02umfilter_2_FD_185452 | JGI IMG/M metagenome (GOLD analysis project Ga0210006, IMG submission 185452) | Groundwater microbial communities from aquifer in Utah, USA - Crystal Geyser 4/10/14 0.2 um filter (SPAdes) (version 3) | ecosystem: Environmental > Aquatic > Deep subsurface >... | reverse complement strand
AACTGGGGCACCATCTTCTATCTCTTTTAAAATCTCTATGATTTGCTTCTCGCTAAACTTACTTCTTCGCATGAATACTCCTGATTTATTTTATCAGAATTATTCCGTTCTAAGTGGTACTGTTTTTGGGGAGGCTTACAATATGAACAATCACAATATTTTGATAATAAAAACATCAGAAATATGACATTTAAAAAATATACGATAGTTTCCCGAGTAAGACCTGTAAAAAAAGAGATAGAATTTTTAAGAATTTTTAAGAAAAACAAACCTTCACAGCAGTAAAGATACAACAAAACATAGGAACGCAATAAATTACCTAGAAGTAACCAATCAATCTCCACTTTTTCTTAAACTCTTTTTTCTTATCTTTTATTTCATATTTTGGCATGTGGAAATAAACCCTAAACTCAATTTCCACATGCCAAGAATATCCAATATTGACAAAAATCGATATATTGTAGTACAATGTATCTACAATAACATACAAGGATACACACTTGAAAAAAGCAATTAATATTAGACTTGAAGAGTCACTACTACATGATTTGGATGCTTACGCTCAAGAGCTAGATAGAAGCAGAACATACCTTATAGAAAAAGCAGTCTCCACCTACTTTGATACGCTTGACGAAATGATTTCAGACAAAAGAATTGATGAAGTTAAAAAAGGGAGTGTTGAAGTTTTTTCACTTGAGCAAGTTGCACTAGAGCTCGGCTTAAAATAGTATGTTTAAAATAATTATCCCAAAATATGCTCTCAAAGAGTTGCAAAAAATCGATAAAGAGAATCAACAATTTATCTTCAATAAAATCAAAGATTTAGAAGCAGGTATTTTTACGGGTGATAAAGCTCTAAAAGGTACACATAAAGGGAAGTTTCGAAAAAGAGCTGGCAACTACAGAATTGTCTATTTAAAAGAAAATGACATTCTTCTCATAACTCTTATCAGGATTGCGCACAGACAAGAAGTTTATTGACTTTACAGGTTTCTATGCTCTCGTCCTCATTTGAATTATATATAGGATTCTAAATAACTCCCAATCTTCATAAGTTCTTCATTTAGATAGATTAAAATTCAGCTATCAAAACAAACAAAGGATTTAAAAATGAGCAAATCAACATCAAAAATTATCTTAGCAGTAGTAATGTTTAAAGTCTCTTTATTAGCAACTGGAGCTTTTGTAGCGGCTTCTTTAGTAAACGTATAAAAAACGTAACAAATTCATCTTAACAATTTTTCTTCATCTCGCTGTTTTAGTAAGTTTTCCCTCTTACTAAAACAGCTTCAACCGCAAAAATCACTAAAAACTCCATTGATTCCCATCGCAAAAAGCTCTTTTTGTCTAAGTTTATTATTGACAGTATAGACATTCACAAAGAAACCCTCTTCTCTTAAACGATGAATCATCTCGCTCTCAACAAGTCCATCACTCAGGTTATACCCATCCACTTTGAGAGTTTTTAGATACTCTATAAGGGCATCTATTTTGGCATGTGGATGTTTACGCGCAACCAAGAGTGCAGTCGGTAGTGTCGGCATTTTGCGTTTACACAGAGGAAGATAAGCGGCTCTAAAGGAACTGATGACAACGAGATTTTCCACATGCCAACGCTCTATCTCTTCAAGCACGATTTCCACCACCTCTTCATCCTCAAAATCTTCATGTATATCTTTTATCTCGATGTTTATAAAGAGTTGCTTCTCCGCTATAAATCTTAGTAGTTCACTTAGAGTCAGAAGTGGTTCATAGCGCGCATTTGCCTCTGGTACTTTTACCTTTTTCTGCGCTATCTGATGAAAAGGATCGGCTTCATAGAACCAACTTCCATAATCAAGCGTGCAAAGCTCCTCGTAAGTGAAGTCGCATACACGATAGGGAGCGCGTAATCTGAACTGCTCTAGCGCCTTTACATTTGTTGTTCGCTCCAAAGTCGCATCATGCATAATAAGTGCAACTTTGTCACGGCTGAGTTGTACATCCACTTCCATAAAGTCACAATGCCCGACACTCATTTCTAGGGCTTTAAGTGTATTTTCTGCATAAAATGCCCTCGCTCCTCTGTGGGCTGAGAGGAGATTACTGCGGTTTAAAAGTTCTAACATCTTCATTTTGCTAACTCCTTCTCGATTGCTTCAAGTGTTCTTTTTGTTATCTGCTCAAAACTCTCATTCTTTGGGTAAATTGGCTCTAAAAAAGTGATTTTTATCTTTACAGGTCTTGGAAAAAGCTTCCCTGCTCTGAGTGCTTCAAAGCTTCCATCTATCACAACAGGAACGATAGGCGCATTGTAGGTTGTGCTGAGCATAGCGAAAAAGGGGCTGAATTTGAGGAGTTTTCTATCTCTTGTTCTTGCACCTTCGGGAAATATAACGAGATTTTTTTTATCTTTGAGTACAAGAGCGCACCGCTTCATCGAACGGATAAGATTTCTATCTGCATCTATAAGCAGGGTCTGTCCATTGTCTGAGATGGGGCGCAAAAGCTTTGTTCCAAACACAGCTTCATACGCTACAAAAAATGTATTTTTTAAGATACTATAGGGCAAAAGTGCCTCGATTAAAAAGCCATCGAGCATACTTTGGTGCGTGGGGGCAATAATAGAAGAACGAGAAGGAATGTTCTCAACACCTCTGAGTTCAATACGAAAATAGAGTCTAAAAAGAGGCAACATAATCATTTTATAGAGAAGCATAACAAAAGGGGAGTAGATAAGTTTTTCATCCATATCTTCACTTAACATTTTTATCCAATCCATCTCTGTGGGATGAAAACTTTTTTTATGCGCTTTGACATAGAGGTAAAAATCCTGCATCACCATTATCTCTGAAAAAATCACCTCATTCATCTCTACACCAAAACTCTGCTCAACAAACAAAAAAAGCTCGACATAGTTTAAAGAGTCTAACCTAAGGTCGAGTTCGAGATGCGAAGAGGGATGAATTTCACATTTACACATGCTAAAAAGAAAGACTTCAAGGCTCTTATAAAGCGCATCATCAGGCACCTCTTCTGCTTTTGTGGAAGGTGCTTCTTGAAGTGGGTGCAAAGAGATAGCGTAGCTGCGAATCTTCTCCTCTTCATCCACCTCCATGTTATAAAGTTCAATACAGTACCAGCGAAGTTGACTCTCTATGTTTACAATGTGCGCAGATTGAAGTGCTTGAAAATCTGGGTAGAGTTTGGCATGTGGAAATCCATCTTTAAGAGTGAGTTGTGCCTCTTTAACAAAGGGTGAGAGGGCAAGAAGCCGTCTCTCTTTTTCTTCTATATCTTTCATGATTTTAGTTTTAACCTCAAAGATTTCTCTATCTCCATCACTACGATTAAGAGTCCTGAGATGAGCAACAAGATAAGCCATGTTTGCAGATCAACAGGTTCAACGCTTAGAAGTGACTGCATAAATGGGATGTACATCGAGAGAACATGAATCGCTTGTGCGGCAAAAATCGAAACCCATAAAAGTTTGTTTTTGAGATGATTTATCTTGAAAATAGGGTTGTTTTCTGAGCGCGAGTTAAATGCTTGTACGTTCACTAGCAAAACCATCAACAGCAGTGTGATGTTACGCGCACTCTCGACTTCATAACCAAACTGCAACATCGTAAAGAAGAGTGCGAAGCTTGTAAGCCCCATATAGAGACCACTCACAACAACTCTGCTAATCATGATGCTATTGAAGATTGGCTCTTTTGGGTCACGAGGTTTGCGTTGAAGTACTCCAGGTTCAGCCCCTTCAAGTCCAAGTGCCACATCTTGAATCCCGTTTGCAACAAGATTGAGCCATAAAAGCTGAATCGGCAAAAGAGGAATCGGTATAAAAAAGAGCAGAGAGAGAAGAACAAGGATAATCTCTCCAAACCCTGTAGATATGAGCAGGTGGATTACTTTACGGATATTATCATAGGCTACGCGTCCCTCTTCTATGCCATTGACGATGGAGTCAAAAGAGTCATCTGTTAATATCAAGTCACTCGATTCACGTGCCACATCCGTTCCGCTCTTGCCCATCGCAATCCCGATATTTGCAAACTTCAGGGCTGGTGCATCATTTGCCCCATCTCCTGTAACTGCCACAAAATGTCCAAGCTTTTGAAATGTTTTAACAATAAGCTGTTTTTGTTCAGGGGAGACTCTGGCAAAAACCCGCTTATCTGCAATCTCCTCTTTATGCGCGCCCTCCTCCTGCCACCTTAGAATGTCCACACCGTCCATCACCTCATCTTTACTTATGGCAATCTCTAAAGCTTTGGCGATAAAATAGGCTGTATTTGGATGGTCGCCTGTTATCATTACCACTTCGATTCCAGCCGCTTCTGCTGTTTTTACAGCCTCGGCAACACCCTCTCGAAGCGGATCGGTAATCGCTGCAAAGCCAAGATAGGTATAGCCCTCTTTTGCTATCTCCTCCTCTTGGCTTACTTTATAGGCTAAGGCGATAGTTCTAAAACCTTTGTCTGCCCATTCATCTACCTGCTTTAAGATTTTTTGACTCTCTACTTCTGAGAGTGCACACTTTTTGAGCACGATTTCAGGAGAACCTTTGATAAAATGTACCTTTTTTTCATCAAGTTTATAGCTCATAGCAGAGTACTTATTGACCGCTTCATAAGGCATTTTATCAATAAGCTCTCCTCTTTTGTCTCTCTCAAAAAGAGTTCTATCTATTTCAAGTGCATAGCGAGCAAGTGCTATATCGACTTGGTCTCCCATAAAAACCACTTCGCCCTCTTCTTTGTGCATGCTTACTTCATTGCATAAAATCGCACTCAAAGCAACATACGCATCAAGAGAGTCATGCGAAGCGGAGCCATCTTGCAGGGTGATAAAATGCTCTACACTGAGGCGGTTTTGTGTCATTGTGCCAGTTTTATCGCTGGCGATTAAAGTACAAGAGCCAAGCCCCTCAATCGCAGAGAGTTTTCTCACTATCACATTTCGCTTACTCATCGAGGCACTCGCAACACTTAGAGCCACTGTAATCGCAACAGGAAGCCCTTCGGGAATAGCTGAAACCGCCAAAGCGACCGTTAGGAAGAAAATATCCTTAAAGGGCATCTCTTGGTAGATTCCAAGTGCGATGATAAAAAGGACAACCACTGCAATTATTTTTGAGATATTTAAAGAGAAGCGTTCCATACGAAGCATCAGCGGTGCTTTTTGTGTCTCCTCTGTAGCAAGAAGTGAAGCGATTTTTCCCACTTCTGTTTGCGTGCCAATCGCCGTAACTACACCAAGCCCACGCCCTTTTGTCACTAAAGAGCCTGCATAAAGCATATTTTTTCTATCTCCAATAGGCTCTTGCAAACTTTTTGAAATATACTCTGCATCCTTATGAATATCTATAGATTCACCCGTGAGCAGTGATTCATTGACAAATAAATCATGCGTATCTATGAGACGAATATCCGCTGGAACTTTGACCCCAGATTCAAAATAAAGAATATCTCCGCGTGTAATCTCTTCACTAGGAAGTTCTACGCGCTTTGCATCTCTGATGACTGTAACATAACTCTTAATGATTTTTTTCAGAGCATCCGCACGCTCTCCTGCTCTGTACTCCTGATGGGTTCCAATAAACGCATTGACAAGAAGTGCGCCGAGAATAAAACTGCCATCACTCACCTTTTTAATCACAAAAGAGACAATCGCGGCGATAAGTAAAATGTAGATAATAGGACTTTTAAATTGGTCGATGAAGATAGCTAGGAGCGTTCGTTTTTGAGCTTCTGGCAGAGCATTCTTGCCATAATGGAGAGTTCGAAGTGCGGCTTCTTTTGTACTCAAACCCTCTCTAGTACAATCTAAATCTCGTAAGCACTCTTCTATAGTTTGCGTATAAAACATAGGTGAATCACGCAACTGTGACATCTGATTTTTTCATCTTGTCTCCACCCTTTTTTAGTTTTTAGCGTTTTACCAACTCTCTATTTTACCACTTATTTCGAGATGTGTGAGGTAAAGGCGTAAATCAAATTCAACCTGATGGTACGAAGGCTGCATATACTCACAGAGTTTATAAAAAGCTTTGTTATGTTCTTTCTCCTTAAAGTGTGCGAGTTCATGTACGACTATCATCGTCAAAAACTCCTCTGGCACACTTTTAAAGAGAGAGGAGATGCGTATCTCATTTTTGGATTTGAGTTTACTCCCTTGCACTCTTGAGATAAAACTGTGGGTTCCAAGGGCATTGCTAATCACATTTATCTTTGAATCAAAGAGTGTTTTACTCAGTGGTGGCGTCTTTTTCATATACTGATTTTTCAGATCACTCACATAAGAGAAGAGTGCTTTGTCATTTTTTACAGCATGTGGAAATGGATATTTTTTTGTCAGATGTGTCTCTAACCTCTTCTGCTCGATGAGTTGATGCACCTGTATTTTTGTCTGCTCAGAGTAGTGGTTTAAATATTTTAGCTCTCTCATATTCTAGTTACTTTTGTAAAGGAAGGAGCCTTTACTGTAAAATCCATACAGAGAATTTTTTTCCTTTTATCTTGCCTTTGGAGAGTTTTTGATGCGCTTCATCAATCAAACTTCTCTCTATAGCCACATAACTCTGTCTCTCATAAATATCTATCTTGCCGATAGAACTTCCAGACAATCCTGCATCTCCAGTCAAAGCACCAAGTAAATCTCCTGCACGCACCTTATCTTTTTTCCCACCCTCAATCACAAGTGTGACAAAGAAGGGTCGCATCTCAAAGCCATTGACTTTTTTGAGAGTAGAGGAGTCTTCAAAAAGACGACTCTCATTTTTGTACTCTAACGCATTTTGGATTTCGTATGTATTGTAAAGCGTCATCGCAAGACCCTCTTTGCCCGCACGACCAGTTCTTCCGATACGGTGCGTGTAGGTCTCTTCGCCATGTGGAATGTCATAGTTTACAACCATCGCCAACTCTTTTATATCGAGTCCGCGTGCGGCGACATCGGTTGCGATGAGAACGGGGCAACTCTTGTTTGCAAACTGTACCAAGACATCATTTCGCTCATACTGCTCTAAATCCCCATGGATTGCCAAGGCATCAATCTTGCGTTTTTGCAACTGCTCGGCTATCTCTTTTGCTTCGAGTTTTGTGTTGGTAAAGACGATGACATTTTCTGGTGTGTAACTGCTCAAAATGTTCACTAAAGTCTCTAGTTTATTTCCATCTTGTGCTTCATAAAAGCGCTCAGTTATCTTGTTAGCTACCTCAGTGGAAACTGTTTTGACACTAATGGCATCTTTTTGAACTCTGTTGCTGATGGCAGTTATCTCGTCTGTGTAGGTTGCAGAAAAGAGAAGTGTCTGTCTCTCTTTTGGAGTGTATTCAAGTACTTTGTCTATCTCTTCAATAAACCCCATATCGAGCATTCTATCTGCTTCATCAAAAACCAAAGTATCTAAATCTTCAAGACTCAAAGTTTTCTTGTCAAGATGTTTTAAAATACGTCCAGGAGTTCCTACGATGATATGTGCGCCATGACGAAGAGAGCCAAGCTGTGGACCAAAAGCCGCACCACCGCAGAGAGTTAAAATCTTGATGTTATGTGCGAATCGTGCAAGAACACGAAGCTCTTTTGCAACCTGATCCGCTAGCTCTCTCGTTGGGCAGAGAATCAAAGACTGCACACGAAACTTTTTTACTTGAAGCTTATGAAGCAGACCTATACCAAAAGCGGCTGTTTTACCACTTCCAGTTTTTGCTTGTGCGATAACATCTTTGCCATCGAGAATAAGAGGAAGAGTTTGGGCTTGAACCGGTGTCATTTGGGTGTAGCCAATCTCATTTAAGTTACTCAGCATCTCTGCTGAAAGTGGGAGTAATGAAAAATCTGTTGTGTTCATGAGGAATCTTTTCTAGAAGTATAACATCACTTCGCCCAACTAGACTAATATATCTCTTTTACCCGCCCTACTTCGCCACTCATAAGACGTACTTTTATGCCATGCGGATGGTTTGGGGAGGAGGTTAATAAATCGCGGACGATTCCATCGGTGAGTTTACCTGTATCTTGGTCTTGTTTAAGAACGATTGCCACGCTCATTCCATGCTTAATATTGCTTCTCTTAGTTCCAGCCATTTTACTCTCCTTTGTATCTATATTATGCGTTTAACGACGCTTCAAATCTGTTTACACTCTCGACACTTTCTAGTATCAGGTTCTGCACAGTAGAGAGCTTTAAATCATACTTTAAGGCGAAAGCTTCTATCGCTGTTGTATTGAGCACTTCGATATTTTTTACTAAAGCATAAAGTTCGCCGAGCAGACCCTCCTCTCTTAAAAGTGCCACTTTTACAGCATCGTTCACCTGCATGCTCTCCAAAACAGTAGAAATATCAACCTTAAAAACAGCATCTACTAAAGATAAAACTCCAACGAAATAGGCCTCTCCAAGTGCGTTACTTTTGACATCAGGGCGAATTGCTTTGAGCAGGTTTTCCATCAACTCTGTGCGACTTTTTGCCATAATCATCAGAGGAGAGTAGCTATTTTTATTAGAGACCGATTTAGAGTAAACCATCAGCATAAGCCACTGGGAGAGAGGCTTGCGACCAACAAGCGTTAAGATATGATGGATAGATGAGATTTTATTTTTAAAACTGTAATAGCCTGAGTTTATAAACTGCAGCAGTTGAATTGTCAAAGCAGGATTTTTCTCAAATTCGGATGCAATTTCATCTATATTTGTATCTTGTATAAGCAGGTTATAGAGTTTTAAGATACCCATTTGAGAGGGGTCACACTTCTCATTCTCCATAATATTTGGCTTGGCGAGAAAATAGCCCTGAAACAAATCACAACCATTTCTCGTTGCCAAATCATAGTAGATACCATCTTCAATTCTTGTAGCTATCACTTGAATATTGTGAGATTGAAGCTCTTTGATTAAAAGTTTTGTCTCCTCTTTTATCTCTTTTTGAAAGTTGATTTTAAAAAAGGAGAGCTCTTTAAGAATAGGTTTGCACTCTGCTAGTCTCTCTTTTGTAAGGGTAGTGTCATTCATGCAAAGCGTATACTCTTTTGCAAAAAGCTGTTCTACTCTCTCAATCACTCTCTCATTTATCTCTACACTCTCAAGCAGAGAAAAGATAAAAAAATCTTTTGGAATAGAGAAGATAATATCATTCATTAAAAATTTTTCATCAATTTTTATAAATGCCTTGTATGCTCCAAGAAGTGCACTTCTGCCAAACTTATTGAGAATACTGTTGATTACAGTAGCACTCGCATGACGGTTATCTGTAATGTTGCTCTTATTTTGTGAATCTCTATACAAGATGTCATACGCAAAAGTATTTTCATCTTTATCAATAATCGGCTGTCTTCCTATATACACATGTTCCAAAATACACCTACAGTAGTTAAAATAGTTTTGATGTTATTATAGAGGGAAGGTGTTGTGAGTTGGATTAAGGAATCACTTTAGCTGAGCGTTTTTAAACTTATACATCAAAATAGAAGCAGCCACACCTACATTGAAACTTTTTATCTCTGGCATCATCTCTATTTCGACTAAAACATCACAGGCATCTTGTACCTCTTTTGAGAGACCTTTTCCCTCATGCCCCATCAATAAAACCCATTTTTTTGGAACATCTATTTTGCCAAGAGGGATAGACTCTGCGCAAACTTCCGCGCCAAAAACTCTGTATCCCATCGCTTGAAGATTTTGAATGGTTGTAAAAATATCCTCATAGATGCTTATCTTTAAACGGCTCGCATACCCCATAGAGACGCGTAATGCCCGCCTGCCAAAAGGGTGCGGTGCCTGCGTCGGCAAGAGGTAGGAGTTTACTCCCAAAGCGGCGGCACTTCTGGCAATTGCACCTATGTTTTCTGAAGAGGAGATGGCATCGAGCATAAGAACGTGATCCTCTAACTCTTCGAGTGGAGCTAGAGGAGGTCGCACGCCATGCATCATACAGTTGTGGTGGAGTTTATGCCCGATGATTTTTTCCATCTCTTTTTTATCTGCTACGAAAAGTATAGGAATATTTTTTGAAGCTATCAGCTCTTGAAACTCTTCATAATATTGCTCTGTTGCCAAGATGCTTTTGACCTCTATATCTGCCTCTAAGAGAAGATTCACTACTTTTGGACTATCTGCTATAAAGCTGTTATCTTTTGTAAAGGCATGGTCTCTGAGTTGGCTATATATCTCGAGTTCTGGCATGTGGATATTGTCAATTTTAATAAAATTCATTCGGTTTTTACGGCTCCATTGATTGTGTCAAATTGTACCCCATTTCTAAAAAAGTATGCTAAAATCACCCTTCTTAAAGGTGCAAAATGAAAATACTTCTCATGGAAGATGATGCCGTTCTCTCAGATATTCTGCTCGATTTTTTACGAGAATCTTGGCATGTGGATTATGCCTTCAATCCCCAAGAGGTCTATACAAAGTTAGAGACAAACCGCTATGACCTCTTTATCTTTGACATCAATGTTGCAGGAAAAAATGGTCTTGAACTCTTAAAAGAGCTTCGCGAATTTCACAACACCACACCCACGATTATCATCACAGCCTACACAGACACAGAGTATTTAAAAAAAGCTTTTGAAGCTGGCGCGCATGACTACATTAAAAAACCCTTCGCACTTGAAGAGTTAAACATGCGTATCTTAAATACAAAGAGACTCTTCAACATCGAGACAGAGGTCGCGGTGCAGATAAGTGAGACGCTTCGCTACTTTACAAATGAGAGACGCATAGAGACACCAGAGAAAAGTATCACACTTGGCACAAAAGATGGTGCGCTCTTAGAGTACTTTATAAGAAATCCAAAAAGAGTCATAAGCACCGAGGAACTTGTTCAAAATATCTGGGATTTTGACTCTCTTCCAAGTGATGCAACCATCCGTTCTCATATTCGCACACTCAGAGATATTGTAGGAAAAGAGAGAATCACAACGCTTCGAGGCAATGGATATCTCTATGAATAAGCTCACTAAAAAATCCTTTTACTCCTTTTTAACGCTCTATCTTCTCTCCTCTTTTACACTTCTGCTCTCTTCGAGCTACTGGTTTTATTCTGCCCAAATCTCTACGCAAGAAAATACAAACTATTATAGAATGAATCACATCGCAGATGTTGTAAGTGCAGATGTTATCTACGCGCACATGATGGGTAAAGAGTTTACGCTCAAAGAATTTCCACATGCCAAAGTCGGACTCTATGATGCAGAGCATAGACTCAAGTTTGGCACAGAGATAAAAGAGGTTGATTTTTCACGAGAGTTTTACATCCAAGGAGAATCTTCCATACTTATTTCCCAAGCGACACACTCCCATCTCAACATAAATTTTGTCGTAGTTGAGAGTAAAGAGTATCTCCAAACGCTCTCAAAAATCAAGCAAGAGATTCTCTATGTGACTCTTTTTATTGCCCTGCTCATTATGCTCATCTCCGTTTTCTTGTCTTATATCTTTTTACAACCCATCAAAGAGAAGATGCTTGAAATCGAGAACTTCGTCAAAGATACAACACATGAGTTAAAGACCCCAATAACAGCACTTATGATGAGTACTTCAAGAGCCAAAAGCAAAAAAGAGTATGATGAAAAAATCATACAAAATATCTCCATAAGCACCAAGCAGCTCTACGACATCTACTCCTCTTTAACCTATCTTAGTTTTGACCATAAAAGTGAGGAGGCACAGAGATTGGCATTTGAAGATGTGATTCAAAGTTCTATAGAGTATTTTGATGAGCTCTTAGAGCGCAAAAATATCTCTCTTCTTGTAGATACAAAAGAGTGTTTTGTAACGATGGCTCCGACAAAAGCAAAGATGCTCTTTAACAACCTACTCAGCAACGCTATCAAATACTCTCTTCCAAACAAAAGAGTCTGGATTACAACAACAGAGAACTCCTTTACCATCAGAGATGAGGGCATAGGAATCGCACCTGAGAAGCTCGACACTGTTTTTAAACGCTTCACAAGAGCAAACAACTATGCAGGAGGTTTTGGAGTGGGGCTTAGTATTGTTGAGAGTATCGCAAAAGAGTATGGGTTTAAAGTGGAGATAGAGTCTCAAGAGAATGAGGGAACAACGATAACGATTAGGTTTCACTCCTAAGAGAAGAGCGCTCTTTAATAGAGCTCTTCAAGATAATCGCTTCCGCATTTAAGCTCTTTGAACCAGCCTAAAAACTGTGCCACTTGCTCCCCTTCAAAAACAAATCCATGCTGTGGAGCGATGATACTAACATCTAGTTTTTCAATTCTTGCTACCCAAGCTCTGCAGAGTTTGTTTGAACCCATATATCGCTTATGAAAGCCGTAAAGTGCTGCTTTATGCTCCTCAAAATCCAGCACATGCTTATAATCACTTGAAGCATTGACAATCGCTGCACCGATGTCCCCTGAGAAAACTATCTTTGATTTTGAGTCATACAGCGTAAAATTTCCAGGGGAGTGAAGAAAATGTGCTGGAACAAACTTGAGAAACTCTTGACCAAATTTTAACTTTGCACCATGATCTTCAAGACTCATAATTCTGCCCATCTCCATAAAACCATAGTGGCTCATAAACCTAACCCACAATTTACTCATAATAAATTTAGCAGTTGTACTTATCGCCCATTGTGTAATCGAGCCAGAGACATCAGGGTCTTGATGTGAGAGAAAAATATACTTTATATTTTGAACTTCCACATGCCGAGATACCGCTTCATACAACTCATGAAAAATCATTGCACTCCCTGGGTCGATGAGAACACCAACGCCATTTTGAACAATAAGAAACTGATTTACAGATAAAAAAGAGTCCCCTTCTCCCTCATCATCAATACTAAACATCACACATTTATGTGAACCATCATCATATAAAACTTTTTCATTATCCATTTTGCATTCCTTTAAACTCTCTAATAATCGCCATTTGACGTTTGGTTATATACTGAACAAGCTCGCTTCTGCCACCCTCTTTAAACTTGAACTTAAATACAATGCTGTAGTTATACTTAGACTCACTTTTTCTAAACATAAGGGCATTGGTATTAATAATCAGAGGTTTGTTATCCATGGTTAAAACCATATCAATAAGAACTTCATCGTCCACCTTAAGCCCTGCAGGCAGAGCATTGAGACTTAGTCTCACAGCGTCAAGTGAAATATCTTCTATACTAATTTCCCCTTGAAATTTATTCTCTCCTATAAAAAGAGAAACCGTATGTTTATCAGGAACAAGTCGGATTGTACTTCTCTTTATAGGGGAGCTACCAACAAAATGAAGTTTCTTAAACTCTAAACTCTGTTTGTCAAAGGTTATTTTTATCACTTCATCACAAGCAATAGCATTAGGGAGTGCTTCGGAAGTAATCAGGGTTTTCCCCTCAAACTGTATGGCTTTTTGTTGTATATATGTACTCTTTAAAACAATACTACCCTCTTGTATCTCGACAATAATAGCCTCATTGGTAATGCTTAAGCCCTTGTAATAGTTATGGAGCATTACTTTTGCGCTGTTTCTTTGAATGACTTCAAGCAGGTTAAACATGGCGGTGCTATTTTGAAGATTTTCATCATTTTTGGACTGTTTTTCGTCAAAAAGTCGTAAAAGGTTTAGCTCTGTCACATCATCCAGTGACAAAATACCATACGCCACTTTTTCTGGAATCTTCTGGTATTTGAGTATCAAATGTCGGATTGCACCCTCTGTGTTTTTTAGTTTTACATGGTAGAGCTTGTTTGCATTTGATTGTACCTCATCAAACCAAGGAGCAGTGGGTGTGTTAAATAAAAAGCCGTCATGTTGAAGAAACTCTCTGCCTAAGTCAGCATGTTCTTTATTAAAAGCTTCCGCACTATCCACACTAAAAAAATCTAAAAACATCTGGTTTGCTATAAGAGGGTGGGAATCTTTGAGCATAGCAACCATTGAACTTTGATAGTTAAAGATATTTTTTAGATGTGCATAAAAGAGATTTGTATCTTTTTGAACCCTTATCTTATGCACTGTGCGATTAAGCACTTCCGTAAGTTCCGTTATATTGACAGGTTTTGCCAGAAAGTCCATAACTCCTATTTTTACGCTTGCATGGAGGTTCTCTTTGTCATCAAAAGCAGACATGATAATAATCTCTGTTTCAGGTGCGATTCTTTTAATCTCTCTACTTAATGTAAATCCATCCATCTGTGGCATTTTTATATCTGTGATGACGATATTGGGATGATTTTTTTTAAAAGTTTCCAGCCCCTCTTTTCCATCACTTGCAATATAGACATGAACGAAAAACTTTTTCAGTAGCTTCGAGGCATTCTCTCGCAACACTCCATTGTCTTCCACATAGAGGACACTTATGCCATGGGTATCCATTTTCAACTGTTTCAAATCAAGCATAAGAGCCCCCCTCCAATTAGATTTAAATCCATTTCTTACAATCATGTATAATAGCGTATTGTATTAACAAAGGACTTAATAAAATGAAATACACACTTCAATTTAGAATCTGGCATTGGGTAAACGCGGTCATAGTTTTAGGACTTTTAGGAACAGTTTTTTTAAGAAAAACATTTTTAAGTTGGAGAACAAACTCTGAGATTCTTATGACACAACTTGGAGAAATGGGTACAGAGATTACACAAGCACAAGCTAAAATCTTAGCAAAAGCGGTACGTGCTGGCATGTGGGAATGGCATATTATCTTAGGATATGCACTTGCAGCTTTAATACTTTTTAGAATCTATCTCTACTTTAAAGATAGCTCAGAAAAAAAGAAGTTCACTGCCTTAGAGCCTCGTAATAAAGCGAGATATATACTTTACTACCTTTTTTATGCCGCTGTAACTTTTATGGCTGTAAGTGGTCTCGTAATCCATTTTCACGAAAGTTTATCTCTAAGTAAAGAGTTTGCAAAAGAGGTCGCTGAGATACATGAGTTTGTATATAATGCAATCCTGATTTTTGTAGTTGTCCATGTAGCAGGAGTGATTGTCTCAGAGTCAAGAGAGGAAAACGGTTTAATCTCCTCTATGTTCAATGGTAAAGCATGAAAGCTATACTCTTTCTCTCTCTTTGCACTTTTTTGCTTGGGGATTCTGCCCTCATTGATGGGCTTGAACGTGCAAGCCACAGGTACAAAAGAGACGCATGTGAAATGGCAAAAACTATGGCAAGAAAGAACTATGATGTCAAAGAGATGAATGTTGGCTGCAACTGTGAAAAGTCAGACAATAAAGAGTGGATGTGCTTTGTGAGATTTAAATATTCACCCAAAGAGGCAGTCGTAAAAAACTAAAACTTATCTACCCTAAACCATCCTGCTATGGAGTATCGTTTCTTTTTAGCAGGAAGTACTTCATGCGGGAACTTATCACTTAAGAAGACAACTAAAGTATTGGCATGTGGAAATACTTTTTGAATCATGTTGTTGTTCTCATCATAGATAATCAACTCCCCTCCATCTTCACCCTCTTTATACCCTTTGTTGAGATAATAGACCGTCGTAACAACACGATTTTTAAAACCTTTAAAAGCATCATAATGTGTCTCATAAAAATCGCCCCTATCATAAATGGCAAAGTGGCTCTCATAGTAGGAGAGTCCCATAAAAAGGTCTCTGTTTATATTGTGTTGAAGCTCTGCCATAAATGCTAGATAGTCACTCATGATAGCACCATCTTCTTCGAGCCAGCATGTTTTATCTCTTCGTCTTTTTCTATCTATACGAACATGAGGATAACTTGAAACACCTGCTTTTTTAAAAGCTCTCTCATCTCTTAGAAACTCTCGTAGTGATTGTGGGAAGGTTGGATTGAGGGCATTTTCGATGATAATATAGCCATCTTCAACTAAAGCATCTATTATCTTAGCGTAGAGGGTATGGCTCATATTTTTGCCTCAGATTAAAAAAGAGAATTGTACCCGTATTTCCGATGTTTACAGCTTGGAATTAAAAGAATTAGCACTTCGCCCACTACCTTAAACTTGCCACTGATATTTTGGTATCTTTTTTATCTTTTAAAGCATATTCAAGATTTTGTCGCACGCTCATATTTATAAAAGTGCATAGTCTTGAAACACAAACCCGACATTTCGCTTTTGCGGTGAGAGGTTGATTTTTTTCTCGCTATCAAACCACACCTCATCATCTACGAGTATAGTTCCGCTATCTGGATTTTCAAGCCCTGCAAGTATGCGAAGAAGTGTAGTTTTCCCACTTCCGCTTTTACCAAAAAGTGTAAGAAAGTCACCGTTAACTATCTCTTTGTTCACACAAAGAGTTATCTTGCCATCAGCGGTATTTAGAATTTTTTTGATGTTGATTTTTATCATTTGCTTAGTCCTAATTCTTCTGAAATATCTTTGATGAGTTTGCTAAAAGGTTTTTTTGATAAGTCGGCATCTTCATCTATGAGATTAAAAATATCTTTTTTGATTTGTTGAAAAGGAATACCCGTCAAATCTTGCAACTCTTTGAGCCTGCTATCTGGGTAAAGTTCCGCTTTTTGTAGCATCTCAAAAACTATATCTTTATGCACTCTATATCTATCATCTAAATGAAGCTTTGCAATATAATCTTTAAACTCATTTGAATAATTTTCTTTTAGCGGAATCTCTATATCATCTTTTGATTGTACATGTAAGTTTTTACATGTACAATCTAAAAAGAGTTTGAATTTGACCTTTTGGTGAAAATCGTATTTTTGTGAGCTTGGAGCTAAATTTTTAAACTCTTCATTGCCTTTTAATTTGCTATTACATGTATAGCAACTTGGAATGAGATTGTATAACGAAAGTGCCAAATATGGATATGTTGCTTTATCGTAATAATGGTCTAGGGTAAACTTGTTTTTCTTGCCACTTCTTGTATTATATATATTCACAAAATCAATATTGCAATAGTAGCAAGTTGAAATATCAAGATTATCTTCAAAAAATGGTTTTATTTTTTTGGTCTGCAAATCTGTATAGTTAAATGTGAACTTTAGATATTTATTATCTTTTTTACCTATTTGTTTTTTGATTTTTTGTAGGGTTTTAAAGTTGCCAATAGTGAGACATTTAAAACTAATATTTTGAAAAATTGTATCAAAATCACCTATTTTATTGTTTTTAAAATAGTTAAATATCTCTTCAAGTGTAATGGTTGATTTAGTGTGATTTATAATATTTGCTTTTAATAACTCATTTTTTTCAATATGAAAATACTTTTTTGAAATACTTTTATAATATTCATTTTTATCAAATTTTTTAGAGTAATTAATTTTTAGCATTTTTCAACTTCTCTAAATATTTTTTTCTTTCTTCCAATGCCTCTAATTCTTTATTGATTAAATCATTTTCATCTGAAAAAATCAGTTCTAACTCATCTAAATAATTGCCCATAATAGTTTTTAAAAACGGCTCTCCGATGATACTTTGGATATGTCGAAAAGTATCTTTTTTTAGTTTATAATCACTTTGCTTATCTTGGAAATTTATATCTTCTTTTTTCAAATTTTTATTTTCATCATAAAATTCTTTAATTTGATTTATCTTCCCTTTCGCAAACTCTCCCATAAGCCCATCTTTCATAAAAAAACCGTGAGAAAGCAAAGTGTGGATATTTGCTCCAAAAGTTTGTTGAATATCTGGATTATCTTGTTTCCCGTCTTTTAAAAATATTACATTTTCTTTTGGTAGGTCTGAAAGTATAAATGGAGAATGAGAAGTAAATATGAGATGAAGATACAATTTCTTATTTTTTGATATTTTGTTCTGAATATATATTAAACTGCTCAATAATTTTTTTTGCCAATTAGGATGAAACGACAATTCAATTTCATCAAATAACATTATGCCATTAAAGTCATCTAGCAATCTAAAAAGTGTATATGCAAAATTTGTTAATACATTTAAATATAACTTTTCTCCTGAGCTAAGTTCTAAAAAATGACAATTATTCTTTTTCGAATTTAAAAAATTGCATCGTAATATATTATTTTCTATCATAAAATTTAAAAGCTCACTTTTATAGATAGTTTCTAAATATTTATCTTTCATTGTGAAAATTTTACTTTGAAATATTGTATTAGACTGTGCAACTGAATAATCTTCAAAAAAACTATGAAAGTTATTCATAGGCTCTTTTGGCTCATATTCAGAATAGCTAGAAAATAAATTTATATCAAATATCTCATTTGAAAGTTCTTCATCAATTTTTTTGAGAGTGTAAATCTAACTGTGTAAACCTTAAAAAATGAGATTCATTTGATATCATAATCAAGTGAATTATTTATAAGGATTTACATATGAGTTTGATAAACCACGAAGAGTTAAAAAAGCAAATTAA
>Ga0210006_1001179_pt1 | contig 18299 bp, 15 predicted proteins | sample CryGey02umfilter_2_FD_185452 | JGI IMG/M metagenome (GOLD analysis project Ga0210006, IMG submission 185452) | Groundwater microbial communities from aquifer in Utah, USA - Crystal Geyser 4/10/14 0.2 um filter (SPAdes) (version 3) | ecosystem: Environmental > Aquatic > Deep subsurface >... | reverse complement strand
TGCTAGAAAATAATCAAACAGAAAATGGAATAAGAATTCCTCAATCGTTAATCGCTTACACAGGTTTTGAGTTTATAAACTAATGCTTAATTTTATACGTTAACCAACAAAAAATGAGACAAAATTACTATTTACTCCTATTCTTTTTTATGTTGCTTTTAGTTGCATGTAAACCTCACTACGAGAGAGAAATTGCACAAATAGATGGACTTTCTAAAATATTAACCGCATCCGAAGAAGTCTTACATTCTGTAAACAGAGATTCGTTATTTGAAATTACACAACTTGTAAAAGAAGATATCAAACGGATTCAATCAAAAAATGACACACTTACTCGTGAAGCAGCTTTTAAAGCAGATGAATATGTAGGCAGATTAAAACACCTTAATCGTTTATATATTAATTATGGAAAAATGGAAGATGAGCTTAACACAATAAAAACCCAATTAGAAAATCTAAAACAAGATTTGCAAAACGAGCTAATTCAACAAAAAGATTTCTTGACGTATTACGAAAACGAAAAAACAGCTGTTATTTTAATCAATGATAAAATTGCACATTCAACCAATGGAATGAGCCATAATATCAGAAAAATGTTTAAAAACCGAGCTGAATTTGTTGCTTTAATTGAAGACCCCGCATCTTATAAGAGCTATAAAGCAAATTAATTATGCTTAATAGAGTTGTATATCAATTTAAAACTAAAGTGTGGAAACACAGTTCTTCTGCAAGTTGGTATTTTGTAACCTTACCAAAAAATCAAGCAAAAGAAATTAGAAATTTTTTTCAACCTATGGAAGAAGGTTGGGGAAGATTACCCTGTGAAGCTAAAATTGGAAATACACATTGGAAATCGTCTATATGGTTCGATACTAAGCATAAATCTTATATTCTTCCGTTAAAAGCTGAAATAAGAAAAAAAGAACATATTGAAGTAGATAAACAAGTTACGATTGTTATTTACGTGTAAATTTATAAAAACTGAATTTTAAACTAATAAAATCAGTAATTTTAGCTATCAATTTTTCGATGTTAAACAAATAAAAATTAATAAAAATGAAAACAAAAATTTTAAATATATTGTCTATCCTTTTAGGATTAATGCTAGTAAATGGTGGTTTAGATAAGTTTTTACATTATATGCCTATGCCAGAAAATTTACCCGATGAACTTATTAAAGACATGGTTGCCTTAGCTGAAATTACATGGTTAATGCCACTTATTGGATTTGCAGAAATTATTGGAGGGTTGTTCATTATTATTAAAAAAACAAGAGTTTTAGGTATTTTAGTTGTATTTCCAGTTATGGTAGGAGCTCTTTTAACGCACATTTTTGTTGCACCAAGTGGGCTACCTATTTTATTGATTATTTGGGCAATTTTAGTTTGGAATATTATTGAATATAAAACAACTTATCTTTCGTTATTAAAATAATGTAGATTAAAAATTTACAAGAAAAACATTCTATACAAACAATGAACAATTTAGCAAAACATACTTTTTTACTTTTTTTTGGTTTAAGTTTTTTTTTTGTTCTTATGCTCAAACCAACACCGATGAGCAACTAGCCGACCAATATTATAATAACAACGAATTTGACAAAGCAGTTGTTTACTACGAAAAACTCTTTAACAAAACCAATGAGCCCATTTTTTACGACCGTTTGCTCGATTGTTTTTTGAAATTAGAAAACAGTAAAGAAGCCGAAAAACTCACCAAAAAACAAGCAAAAAGATTTCCTAATCAATTATATTATTTAGTTGATATTGGTTGGGTTTATGAAAATTCCAAAGAGAGTAACAAAGCAAAAAAAGCGTACGAAGATGCTATAAAAACAATGAACAGCAAGGGGTTTGGGCTATCCATGAATAATCAACAAGTAATTGAATTAGCCAATCGTTTTATGAAGTATAAAGCATCTGATTACGCAATTACTACGTATTTAAATGCTCGTAAAATTTTTAATGGAAGGTATAATTTTAATTTTGAATTGGCACAAGTTTATCATCAACAAAACAAAATTGAATTGATGCTAAACGAATATTTAGAAGCCCTCAACGAACAACCAGCCTACATTCAAAATATACAGAATATCTTACAAACGAATTTAGAACCTGATGATAACGGAGAAAAAAAAGAGCTGTTGAAAGCTATGTTAATAAAACAAACGCAAAAAAATCAAGAACAAGTTGTGTTTGCTGAAATGTTAATTTGGTTATATGTGCAAGAACGAAACTTTAAAGGTGCATTAATTCAGGCAAAAGCCCTCGACAAGCGTTTTAATGAATCGGGCAAACGAATTGTAGAGCTTGCTAAATTAAGTTTAGCCAACAAAGATTATGATGCTGCTATTGCTTGCCACGAATATGTAATTGGTTTAGGAAAAAATAATTTTTATTATTTCGAAAGCAAAATAGACATCTTGGTTGTTTACAATGAAAAAATTACAAAATCAGCTACTTATACCAATGAAGACCTACTAACCTTAGAAAAAAAATACGAAACTACATTAAACGAAATTGGAAAAACTGCCAATGCTCATACGCTAATTAGAGATTTAGCCCATTTAAAAGCCTTTTACCTCAACAAACCAACAGACGCACTCGAATTACTTAATGATTTTATGGAAACACCTCGATTGGAAGCAAAAAACCAAGCGTATTTAAAACTAGAATTGGCAAATATTTATCTTTTTACTGGAGATATTTGGGAAGCCTCCCTACTCTACTCTCAGGTAGATAAAGCATTTAAACAAGATCAATTAGGTGAAACCGCTAAATTTTTTAATGCTAAAATTTCGTTCTACACAGGCGATTTTGATTGGGCAAAAGCACAATTAGACGTACTAAAAGCATCAACCTCCAAACTCATTGCCAATGATGCCATGAAACTCTCCATTACCATTACTGACAACATTGGAATTGATACCACCAAAGCACCACTGCTAATTTTTGCTCAAGCAGATTTATATGCTTACCAAAACAAAACGCAAGAAGCACTTGCTTTGCTCGATTCGTTAGAAAAAACATTTCCTTTTCATGTTATTTTAGATGATGTACTTTTTAAAAAATATGAAATTTACTACAAGCAACAAAATATTCCTAAAGCCATTACCTATTTGGAACAAATAGAAAAAAATTATGCGTACGACATTTTGATTGATGATGCTTTATATAACTTAGCGTTGATTTATGATTACGACCTAAAAAACAAAGAAAAAGCAGCTGAATATTACAAAAAAATTATGTTTGAGCATCAAGGAAGTATTTTTACGGTTGATGCACGAAAACGATACAGAGAAATTCAACAATCAAATTCGCCAACAAATACCATTTTTGAAAACAATACCAATTAGATGCGTTTAATTCATTGGTTAGAACAACATTTACTTGATTGTCCCTATAAAAAATATTTAGGTATGGATTGTATGGGCTGCGGAATGCAACGAGCATTTATTGCTCTGCTCAAAGGAAATTTAGTTGAAAGTTTTTTGCTTTATCCTCCTTTAATAACGCTAATTTTAATGTTTATTCTACTCCCACTTCATCTTATTTTTAAATTTAAACACGGAGCAGCTTGGCTCAAATATTTGTTTATTTTTAATCTTAGCGTTGTTGTTATTAATTTTATAGTCAAACTATTATAAGAACTTACCCCATGAAAATACTTACCGCAGCACAAATACGTGAAGCAGATGCTTACACCATTAAAAACGAACCCATTTCGTCAATAAAATTAATGGATAGAGCTGCCGATGAGTTAGTAAATTGGTTGATTGTTCATATTAAAATCTTTACTCGATTTGAATATACTTTTTTCTGTGGCGTAGGAAACAATGGTGGCGATGCACTTGTTATGGCTCGTATTTTTAAAGAAAGGAAGTTTCGTGCTAAAATTTATATTGTTGAATCTTCTAAAAATTACTCACCTGAATTTGAATTTAATTTGAAAAGATTGGAAGAAGTAAATATTACGCCCATTTTTTTAACAGAAGAGAATACCAACTTTGAATTACATGAAAATACAGTAATAATTGATGCTATTTTTGGAACAGGATTATCAAAGCCAGTAACTGGTTTTGTTGCAGAAATTATTAAAAAAATTAATACCAAAGAACAAGAAATCATCTCCATTGATATACCTTCAGGTTTATATGCCGACAGTAATATCCAAAACAAATCAGAAGCAATTATAAGGGCGACACGAACATTATCGTTGCAACAACCGAAACTTGCTTTTTTTTATCCAGAAAACCATCAGTTTGTTGGTGATTTCAACATTATCGACATCCGCTTACATCCAGCATTTTTAAAAGAAGTTTCTACAAATTATTTTTATACAACCTACTCTGAAATAAGGTATTTGGTGAAAAGACGCACAAAATTTGCACACAAAGGAACTTTTGGACACGCCTTACTTATTTGTGGTAGCAAAGGCAAAATGGGAGCTGCTGTGTTGGCAGCAAAAAGCTGTATGAAAACAGGAACAGGGCTAACCACTGCGTTAATTCCAGAAATTGGATTAAATGTGCTTCAAATAGCAGTTCCAGAAGTAATGTGCATTGCAACAACAACAACAAATTACATCAATGAATTACCAAATTTATCGTCCTTTAGTGCCGTAGGAATTGGACCAGGAATAGGAACTGAAAAGCAAACACAAAATGTGTTAAAACTACTTATTCAAAATAGTAAATCACCTTTAGTTATTGATGCTGATGCGTTAAACATACTTTCTGAAAACAAAACATGGTTAGCATTTTTACCTCCAAACTCTATCTTAACCCCTCATCCAAAAGAATTTGAACGATTGGTTGGCAAATGGAATAATGATGAAGAGCGATTGACCCTTCAAAAAGAATTGGCTCAAAAACATCAACTTTATGTGGTATTAAAAGGAGCAAATACAGCTATTGCTTGTCCTGACGGAAAAGTATTTTTTAATTCAACAGGAAACCCTGGCATGGCAACAGCAGGGAGTGGTGACGTGCTAACTGGTATAATTACAGGTCTTTTGGCTCAAGGTTATGAACCAAAAATCGCTGCTATTTTAGGCGTTTATTTGCATGGTTTTGCAGGAGATGAAGCACTAAAAAAAGTGGGGGAAGTTGCTCTCAATGCTACTGATATTATTGAAAACATACACTGTTTCTTTCAACAAATTGACAAACAATATAAAGATTATTTTTAAATAAAATTAACTGTAACACTAATTTTATTACATTTGTTCCCTATTAAAAATTAACTATGGATTTAAAATCAATTATTTCAATTACTGGAAAGCCAGGATTACACAAAGTCATTTCTCAAACAAAAAATGGGCTAATAGCAGAATCTATTGAAGACGGAAAAAGATTTCCTGTGTATGCTTCTGAAAAAGTAAGTGCTATAGAAGATATTAGTATTTACACAACTACCGAAGATGTTCCTTTAACAGATGTCTATGAAAAATTGTTTAAAAAAACAGAAGGTAAAGCAGCAATTGATCATAAATCTAACCCAGAAGAATTAAAAAAATTCATAAAACAAGTGGTTGATTTTGATGAAGAAAGAGTTTATAATTCTGATTTAAAAAAAATGATTCAATGGTTCAATATTCTTGTAAATGCAGGTTTATTAAAAATTGAAGTCAAAAAAGAGAAAAAAACTACAGCAAAAGCCCCGATAGCTATCGGGGGCGAAAAAGCAGCTGATAAAAAGAAAGTTGCTACCAAAACTACAGCTAAAAAATCTACTCCAACTAAAGCAGTTCCAAAACCATCGAAAGCAAAAGGTGGAGCTAAAACAGTTACTTCAGCAAAAAGAGGAGCATAATATTTAAATTAAACATCATTTTAATCCTAACAAGTTATAAAAACCTGTTAGGATTTTTTTTTCAATGTTTTCGCAACTTGTCCTGAGTCTCGGTATGGATTCGTTGTTACATTGAAACATTTTCAAATTGACACATTGATAAATATCCTTACTTTTGCAACCTCTATGAAACGATTCTTTTTAGAAATAGCATACAACGGAACTCCTTATCACGGCTGGCAAATTCAAAAAAATGCAAACAGCGTTCAGGCAACCATTCAACAAGCATTGTCAACTGTTTTAAAAGAAGAAATAGCTATTACAGGAGCTGGAAGAACCGATACTGGCGTGCATGCCAAACAACTTTTTGCCCATTTTGAAACAACACAAGAAATTGATACCGAAAAGCTAAAATTTAAACTCAACTCATTGTTGCCCGACTCCATTGCTTGTACATCTGTTTTTGAAGTAGCAATTGATATGCATGCTCGGTTTAGTGCAACATCCCGAACTTATGAGTATAAAATTTCCATGCAAAAAAACCCATTTTTAACCCAATTTGCCTATTATTTCCCCTATTATTTAGATGTTGATTTGATGAACAAAGCCGCAAATCAACTTATTCAAGAAACAGATTTTTCATGCTTTAGCAAAAGTAAAACCGATACCTTCACCAATAATTGTAACATTACCGAAGCTCATTGGAAAACAGAAAATGATATTTTAATTTTCACCATTACTGCCAATCGGTTTTTACGCAACATGGTAAGAGCTATTGTTGGGACTTTGCTTGATGTTGGGCAAAAAAAAATAACCGTTGATGCAATACCTAACATTATTGCTTCAAAAAACAGAAGTGAAGCTGGACAATCCGTTCCAGCTCACGGATTATATTTAACTAGAATTGTATATCCTTTTTAAAAAAAATTAATGATTAATCGTTAATTGTTAATCGGATATCCATTCACTAATAACCAATAACAATAACTAATAACTAATAACCAAAATGGAAAGCGTTAGCGGAAAAGCTTTTGATTATAGCCTTTTGAAAAGAATTTTGAAGTACATTACTCCCTACAAAGTAATGTTTTATTCAACAGCTTTTTTGAGCATTTTATTGGCATCAATATCTGTTGTCCGCCCAATTTTAATTCAAAAGGCAGTAAATAACAACATCGCAAACAAAGACAGTTTGGGTTTGTATGAAATAACCATTTGGTTAGTTGTTGCACTTATAATTGAAACACTTTTGCAATATGTCTTTACCTATTATGGCAATTTAATAGGTCAAAACATCATTAAAGACATACGAAATGAAGTTTTTAAACGCGTTTTAAGTTTTAAATTAAAATATTACGATCAAACTCCCATTGGGAGATTGGTTACCCGTACAGTTTCTGACATTGAAACCATTGCCGAAATGTTTTCAGATGGTATTTTGGTAATCCTAGGTGATTTACTTAAAATTTTTGCAGCAGTGCTATGTATGTTTTATATCAACTGGGACTTAGCACTCATCACACTCCTTCCTATTCCGTTACTGATGATAGGAACTTCTATTTTTAAACGAGTTATAAAAAATGCCTTTCAAGATGTTAGAAATCAGGTTTCATTGCTCAATACTTTTGTGCAAGAACACGTTACAGGAATGTCTATTGTACAAATTTTTAATCGTGAAAAAATTGAAAGTGAGCTTTTTTCCGATATAAACAAAAAGCACAGAGATGCACATATTAAAACAGTTTGGGCTTACTCCGTGTTTTTTCCGTTAGTTGAAATTTTATCTGCTCTTTCCGTTGCTCTTTTAGTTTGGTATGGATTTAAAGAAATATCATTAGAAATTGCAAGTCCTGGCGAAATTTTTTCCTTCACGTTTTTTATTCACATGCTCTACCGCCCTATCAGGCAATTGGCAGACAGATTTAACTCGTTGCAAATGGGCATGGTAAGCTCTGAGCGTGTTTTTAAGGTGCTAGACACCAACTACAACATAGCCAACGAAGGAACACAAACCATTGAAAATTTGAATGGTGATATTACCTTTAAAAATGTGTGGTTTGCCTACAACGAAGAAGATTGGGTGCTAAAAGACATTTCATTTACCATAAAAAAAGGACAAACATTGGCATTGGTTGGGGCAACAGGTGCTGGCAAATCTTCTATGATAAATTTATTAGGAAGGTATTATGAAATTAATAAAGGCGAAATTTTTATCGACAACATAAATGTTACTGATTTTGAACTTAACCACCTCCGAAAATCGATGGCGGTGGTACTACAAGATGTATTTTTGTTTTCAGATACCGTATTCAATAACATTACACTTTTTAGTGATGAAATTAGTGAAGAACGTGTGATTGAAGCCGCAAAAAAAATAGGTGCCCACGATTTTATTACAAAACTTCCGGGAGGTTATCAATACAATGTGAAAGAACGAGGAGCGTTACTTTCTGTTGGTCAGCGGCAATTAATTTCGTTTATCCGAGCCTACGTACACAATCCTCGAATTTTAATTTTAGATGAAGCCACTTCCTCTATTGACAGCGAATCGGAAGCATTGATAAAACACGCTACAGAAATTTTAACCCAAAACACAACATCCATTATTGTTGCCCACCGTTTATCCACCATACAAAATGCCGATAAAATTTTAGTAATAGACAAAGGCAAAGTAGTGGAAGAAGGTACTCACCAAGAACTATTGAAACTCAACGGACATTACAAAAAACTCTACAACTACCAGTTTGAAGAAGTGATTTGATTTGTAAGGGATTTTTTGTATGTTTGGAGGGAAATAAACTTGATAAAAACTATATCTATCTGCCCATATTTTAAGTGATTTATAGATTGTTTAAAACTGTAATTTTTTATTTTTCGGTCTAAATAAATTGAAATTGAGTAAAATGGAAAAAAATAAATCCCAAATAATTATATATCAAACGGAAAACGGAAAAACAAAATTAGATGTTCGTATTCAGGATGAAACAGTTTGGCTTACTCAAAAACTGATGGCTGAGTTGTTTCAGACTTCGGTTCCCAATATCAATATGCACCTTAAAAACATATTTGAGGAAGGCGAATTGGAAGAAAATCGAACTATTAAGGAATTCTTAATAGTTCAACATGAAGGAAGCCGAGAAGTAAAACGAAAGCAGGTTTTTTATAATCTCGATGCTATAATATCAGTTGGTTACCGTATAAAATCGCACGTAGCCACGAAATTTAGACAATGGGCAATTACAGGACAAACTGTCGCTGAAATAATTAGTCAGAGAGCTGACAGTCCAAAAGAGAATATATAGAAATGAGAATTAAAAAATGGAAATAACTAAAAAGCTACTAATTGAATTACAAAACCGACTAAAAGTTGGTAGTAGAGCAGGTGTACATTTAAATGCTATTCCTGCACGTTCAAGATATAAATTTGACCTAACGAGACTTTCTCATATTGACAAACACCTACCTGAGAAATTTATTAATTCTTTATTATCTGAGCAACCTTTAAAATTCAAAATAAGTTGGAAAGATAATGTACCTGATTTAAATTCGCTTTTTGAAGAAGATCAAGTGCAGTTAGTAAAAATCACAAAATCTTTTGAAAACTTAATCAATCAAACAGCAGCAATAGAATCTGAAAAAGGAATCAATACCTTTGGATTTGGGTTTCCTTTACTTGTAAGACGTGACCAATCAGATAAAAAGCTTACAGTTGCTCCAATTCTTATTTGGTCATTACGAATAAAAAGAAGCAAAGAATTCAATACATGGGAAATACATAGAGATGAAGATGACCCAATCTACATCAATGAAGTTCTTATCAATCATTTGCAGAATGACTCAAAAATTGAGATCGAACAGTTGTCTTCTGATTTATTAGATGATGGCTTGATTAATAAAGACGAGCTTTTAGATATTTGCGTAAGAATTATCGAGACAATTAACAGTTCAACGCCAAATAATCTACGAGAAACATTAAATGATAAACTTGAAAATATTAAACCAATTGCAGATAAAAATCATTACGAAAAACTGCCATTAACCTCCAATAATTCATTCATTGAATTTGGTGGTTTATTTTCCATTTTTGAAGTTCAAAAGCAAAATATTATTCACGATTATGGCAATATACTTGACCTTAAAGGTGCTACAATTAATCTTGAAGATATGGAAGAGTACTCATTTCAACCAATATCATCAGTTGAGACAGATCCTTCACAACAAGGAATTTTACACTCTTTAGAAAATACACGCAACATACTAATTCAAGGGCCTCCAGGTACTGGGAAAAGTCAATCATTAACTGCAATTTTAGTTAATGCCCTAGAAAACCAAAAAAAAACAATTGTTGTTTGTGAAAAAAGAACAGCATTAGAAGTGTTGCACAATTCTTTGAATGAAAAAGGCTTAAACTATCAATGTATTTTAATCAAGGACATTATAAAAGACAGAAGAGCTGTTGTAAACTCTGTAAGAGATAGGATTGATATTTCTTCTTATCGAAGTTGCAGATACACTTATTCAAAAGAAAATCTTGATGGTATTTTATATAAAGCAAAATCACTAATTGATTCTATAAATAAAAAGCACATCAAGTTAGATACAAAATTAGTTGGAAGTAAAAACTGGATTCGTGTTGTAGGAGAATTATTGTCAGAACTTAAAGAAAATGAAGAAGAATATCATTTAGAAATTGAAAAAGGAGCTTTTAAATATAAATCAACTGAACTAAATAATTTTCTTGAAGTTATCAGAAAAGGTCAACTCTTATATGACGACTATAAGCCAAACAAGAATTATTCATTTTTAAATCCCTTAAAATTAATTGGCGATAATCCATTTGTAATTGAAGAACAATTAAAAAATGATTTTTTGGAGTACAAAATAGAATTGAAGTCTATCTTAGAAAAGATAGCGAATTACAAAAATGAATACTACCAGAAAAGACATTCTCAATTTAAAAATCAACTAAAGTCAATAAGTGATATTGACAATGAAATTCAATTACTTATCAATAAAAATAAAGAAAATGAAGATTTTTACCTCGAAACAAAGACAAACGGAATCTTTTATAAAACAATCTCTATATTTTCAAAAGAAAAAAAACAAACCCTATTTGACCAACAAAAAACTAATTCACTATTTTCTCAATTAAGTTCAATATCTGAAAATTGTAATGACATTATTTCTTTTTTTCTTCCAAGCACTCTTCAAGAAAAAGTAGAAACTCTAAATGAATTTAAAATCAAATTAGAAACAACTAAAACAGAATTTGATAATACTATTGAAATTGAATTTCAAAAATTGAATTTGCTCCAAGAAATAAATGAAGAGTATAACACTAAAACATTACAATCGGTACAATCTATAATCAATTCTTTAATAGAAAAAATATCTCTTAATTCATGGGGAACAACCCCATTAAACACTAAAAATGAATCTTTATTAATAAAAGGAGTTCAAGAATTAATTCAAAGCAAAGAAGAATACTTTTCTAATGACGATGATTTGTTTTCAACTGAATTTAATTGGTTTCAATTTTATAATTCAATTTCAGAATTGGAAAAAGTAATAATCGACCAATTATTAGAAAAGGAAAATTGGAAAAAAGTATTTCTATTACACTACTTGAATTCAATGTTAGTTAATTCTGCTAATACTGATTTACCAACAAATGATAATGACCATAAGGAACTAATCAACTCATTATCTACCCTTGAACAAGAACAATTAAAATATATTAAAGAGTATTGGTACTCTAAACAAATTGATGCAACAAGTGATTTTGATAATGAGCATCACAATTTAGCCGTAGAAAATCTGTATAATAAAAAATCAGGAACAAAACATAAAAGACTTTCTTTAAGACAAATAGTAGAATTTGACATCAATCTGTTTACCACATTTTTTCCAATAATTTTAACGACCCCTGATGTTTGCAGTAATCTTTTTAAGGGAATGAATAAATACTTTGATATAGTAATGTTTGATGAAGCAAGTCAATTAAAACTTGAAGACAATTTGCCTGCTTTATTAAAGGGAAAACAAGTAATAATTGCAGGAGATGAACATCAAATGCCTCCATCAAATTATTTTAGTAAAATTTTTGATGGTTCAATTGATGATGAAGATGAATTTGAAGATGAAACAGGTGAAAAAATATTTGAAAATGGATTACTCTCGGCTGATTCACTTTTAGAATTTGCAGAAGAATTAAATTTTGAAAAAAAATATCTAGATTTTCATTATCGCTCAAAACATCCATATTTGATTGATTTTTCAAACTATGCTTTTTATAATAAACGTCTAAAACCACTCCCTAATAGTTTTGAGTATACTCCAATTAAATACGTTCAAGTAAACGGTACATATTCAGACCATACAAATGAGACAGAAGCCGAAACTGTTTTATCAATCATAAATAATAACATTAATAGACTCCCAAATGGCAAATATCCGTCAGTCGGCATTGCAACATTTAATATTCATCAACGAAATCTTATATTAAGCAAAATAAACGAAAGACGTAAATTTGAAAATTATTCTGACTTTAATGAAAAAATATTAGAACTTGAGGAAGATGGCTTATTCGTTAAAAACTTAGAGAATATTCAAGGAGATGAAAGGGATGTAATAATATTAACAACTACTTATGGAACTGATAAAGAAGGAAAATTTGTACAGCGATTTGGGTCAATAAATCATCAGAAAGGCTACAAACTTCTTAATGTAATTATTACACGAGCTAAATATAAAGTTTATGTTTGCTCATCTGTTCCAGAAGAAGTATTTCTTAATTACAAAGAACATTTATCCTTGGAAGGCTCAAACAATAGACGAGCTGTTTTCTTTGCATATTTAGCTTATTCCAAAGCGGTAAGTGAAAATGATAGAGAACAAAGATTATCAATTTTAAATACACTTGCCGAAAACACAACACAAAGTTCATCAATTGATATTCTGAATGCTGACCTCGAATCTCCTTTTGAAGAAGAAGTTTATCAAGCTTTAATAAATCACTTTGAAATAAGTAAAATAATACCGCAATTACAATTTGCAGGTTTTAGAATAGATATTGTTTATGATTCAAAAATTACTGGAATTCCCAAAATTGCAATTGAATGTGATGGTGCTAATTACCATTCAAGTCAAGAAGCATATTTATATGATAATCATAGACAAAAAATTCTTGAAGAACACGGATTTGTGTTTCATAGAATTTGGAGTACAAATTGGTGGAGAAATCCAAAAAGAGAAATTAATAAATTAGTTAAGTTTATTAAATCTATCGAGAATAGAAGTCCTTCATTCTTTGAAGACAAATCAAAAATTGGTTTAGCCTTTACTGATGATATTAAACCAGTAAATACAGAGCTTAAAAAAGTTTCTTTAGTAACTCTAAAAGAAACAATTGAAACAATTGAAAAAGAATTAAAGCAATCGAGCCTACTTAAAGAATCTGTTACGGTTGGTAGTAAATTAAAAGTGAAATACTTGAATAATGGTAAGGATATCAAAGTTCAAATCGTTGATAAAGATATTATTAATGCTATAAAATCAAATGGAGTACAAATAATTAATGCAAAATCACCTTTAGCTATTGCTCTAATTGGAAAAAAAGTTGGAGAAACTGTTAGGGTTGGCGACCTAGACAACTATGTTGAGATTTTAGAAATTATAAACTAATAAATTCGCTATTCCACGACCCCGCTCCCGCCAGCGTCCACGCTGGTGGTTTATTAATGAAACACTAAATGAATAGAAAAAAAGTAAACGAGGGTTATAGTGACAAAACTTTGCTGAAAGGAATTGCCATAGCTATACTACCGTTTTTTCTTTTTATCGCTTATGTTTTATATCATTCAGAAAAATCTGTAGTACCATTAAGTATTTTTGTATTGTTAGCTGGTGTTTTTATAGAAAGCAAACGATTAAGTAAAAAATGGTCAACTGTATTTTATAAGTTTCTAGTAGCTTTAGTTATAAGTGTATTTTCATTTCTACCTTTTAGTGATGAAATCAACTACAACATTGAAAATCATGTAACTATGTGGATCTATGTATTTTTATTAGCATTTTTACTTATTTCTTTAGCATTTCATCGAGAAAAAATTAAACTATTTTTATCCGAAGGCGTTACACTTAACTTATCTGTAGGTATAATTTATTGGTTAGTTGAAAACGAGTTTTATAATACTACTTCAGTGGTTATTAAATCTGCTGCTTCATTTTTTATAATAGTTGCTTTTTTCACCATTATAAATACATTTTCACGATTTAAACTCACACCAACAACAAGACTTTTATTAAGTATATGGAGTTCTATAGTTTTAATGTTTTTAGCCTTAGATAATATTTTGAATTTACTTAATTACCAAATTGAAGGTGCTTTTTTTCTAGTTGATAAAGCAGTAATTGTGATACAATACTTTTTCCTTGGGATTAGCAGCATCTATATTTTACTAAACATATTTATGCTGATGGAATTTCTTCCCGACCGTTCTGCAAAAACAAAAAAAGAACATATTGATAACTTTAATGCAATTAAATTGGAACATATTAATAGATATTCCGAAAATAAAACCAGCAAAAAATTAGCTTTAATTTGCTTAGTTGTTTCTATTGTATTCTATTCCTCAAACTATTTATTTCAATTTTTACCAACAAATGCAGCTATTTGGCTCATGCTCTTTTTCTTAAACAATTTAGTTTATTTTAATGAAAGCGACCAATCTCTTCCATACACTAAAAACGCTAAATTGTAAAGATGCACAAAGTATAGTTACATCTCTTAACAAACCCAATGGCAACAAACAATTTTCAACGTCATCAGCCTGAGGCAGACAAGTTCCTGAAATTTTTGAGGCACGGAAAAAAATATCAGGAATCTTAACAAATCCCCCCTCCACACCTTGCCAAATAAAAACTAAAAAGCAGCTTGTCATTTTTAAACCAACCCCCACAAATTAATTCATGGGAGTTGGTTGGCATTACTAAACTATAGTTTTAAAATTGTTTATTAATTCTGCTTCATTATTTTTTTAGTTGTTATTGCTTTATCAGTTTTTATTCTTAAAAAGTATAAACCTGCTGTTAATTCCGACATATTTAACTGATGTATCTTACTATTTACTAGTTCTGATACAATCACTTTTCCGCTAATATCCAATAAATAAACTTCTTGTATTTCTAGGTCTGCATTAAGATGAACAATGTCCACTGTTGGATTGGGAAAAACATTTACATTGTGTTGTTCTAACATCTTTTCGTTTGATTCAATACCCGTAATAATAATGTTCCCTGTATTTTGAACTATTCTACCATCTTCCCAAACAGAAACATATGTTTCATCCGAAAAATAGTGCATTCCCTGAAGCCTATCGATAGAACCTCCTTGTTTATAAGGAACAATAGAATCTGTTATCCACGAAACTCCCCCATTAAAACTTTTATACACCACATTACTGCTTACTGATGCATTAGAAGTATTAAATCTATTGATATAAAGTGTATCTGGAGCAATAACATGTAATGCTAAATTCATAGCATAAGGGAAACTTGGAACCAGAGGGTTCGGTTCTACTGTTAATACAGAATTTAAGGTGCCTGTTTTTGTATATGTTGTCCAACCATCAGTTGTTCTAAAAATAACTGTAGTGGTATCTGTTGTATTTATCGCAATTACATACCCATTATTATCATCAATCATTTCTATCACATTTCCTTGAACATTAGGTTCAACAAATGTTTTAATAAGCGTAGTGCTTCCGTTTGATTTATTCATTTCTAAAATATTCGCTCCAGAAACTATTAAAACTTTTCCTAATGGAGTTACTGTACCATCAAAAGTTCCCCCAAGACTACCAAGTACATTCCATGTTAAACCTTGATTTGTTGATAGTACATTTTGTCCATTTCTAAACAATACTATTGTAGTTAAATCAGCTGAAGCTCTGAATTTTTTAGCTATGTAATTTAGTGAATTAGAATAGTTTTTATTCCAAGTTAATCCAGCGTCTTTAGATACCCAAATGTTACTTTTTCTGTCTCCTACCAACATTAAGGTATCATTAAAAACTTCACACGCTTTTAAATCTTCAGTTCCTAAAGTTGTAGAAACAATATTGTACGTTTTTCCTTTATCATGAGAATAACTGCACACCCCATTATCCCCTACAATTAACCCTTTATTACCTTTAAAACAAACATCATTATAATCCTCAGACACTACTCTTTTTTGTAATTGAGTCCAGGGCATACCTATTCCTTGAGAAAAAAATGTTGCATTTTGTCCGTTCCAACCAATTTGACTAACCAAATAATTTCCTACTTCATACATTCTTGAAGCAATATTTTCTGGCAACGGAATAGACGCTGGTTGCCATGTATTACCAGTATCTATACTCATGTTTAAGCCCGTTGAAGAAAAATTGGTATAGATAGTATCTAAGTTGGAAGCATAAATAAATGAAGCATTAGAAAAGCCAGGAAAAGTAGTCCAATTATCTCCTCCATCAGTAGTGTAATACCAAAGATTAGCACCAGCAATTCCAATTGCATTTAAAGTATCAAAAGGAATAAATTCACTTAAGTTAGTACTAGGAGGTCCGAAAGGTGTTTTATTAGTAAAAGTTAAACCTCCATCATAACTCACATGATAATTATTAGGCCTTGATGCTATCCATGTTTTCCCATCTTTTTCTACTATGTCTCCTTTTAAAGCATTTAGAACTAATGTCCAGGTATTTCCATTTGTAGAATGGTAATAATTTGCTGTTGATGAAGAAGTTGATGCTTTGCCTAAAAACCCAGAGTTAGTTCTTATAATTTTATCTAACTGCGTTGTGCTTTGTGCAAAACTTTGCCAATTATTATTTGTATAATACACATTATTAATTCCTGCAATTGCAACTCCTACATTACCAATCATATTAATATTACTTAATCTTAAACTCATACTATCATTTAGATAAGTATAAACTCCATTTGATAAATCATAATTTATAATATATGATTCCGAGTATTTCCCAGCAGATAAAATGATATTGCTTCCGTTTTTTTCACTCCATCCATACCCATCAAATGACTGTGGATGATTAACAATTTGTGCATTTCCTAATAAATAGGTTAATATAAAGGTGCCTAATAGTACTAATTTTTTCATCGGTTTAATTTAAAGTTTAGGAGGCAAAAGTAGCGGTCCTTTTAAAATAAGACAATACGGCATTTGCCGTATAAATTCAAATTCATTTTAATTCTTGTTTAATTGAAATTGCATCTTAACAACTCTTAACAAAATAATTGCTCGTAATTTTTTTTATAACAATAATAATTCTAAATTTGTAATCATTACAAAAATAAATTCATAACAAATGAATATTGCTCAACATTTATCTACACATGACATAAAACCTTCTTATCAAAGGATTAAGATTTATGAGTATTTATATGAAAAAATGAACCACCCTACGGTAGATGTTATTTATAAAAATTTGGTAGGAGAAATTCCAACTTTATCCAAATCAACTGTTTATAATACCTTAAAATTATTTATTGATAAAGGTATTACCTCAACCCTAACTATTGAAGATAATGAAGTAAGGTATGATGCTGCTGTTGAAAGCCATGGGCATTTTAAATGTACCTCATGCGGAGCAATATTCGACATCAAATATGATTTTAAAGATGTAGCCATGAACAAATTAAAAGGTTTTGAAATAAAAGAAACCCAAGTTCATGTAAAAGGAAAATGTAATCAATGTTTAACCAATAAAAATTAAAAAAAAAAATGGGCGTATTAGTCGGAAAAAAAGCTCCTGGATTCTCAGCACAAGCTGTTATAAATGGAGGAGAAATTGTGAAAGATTTCACATTAGAACAATTTAAAGGAAAATATGTAGTGCTATTCTTTTATCCAAAAGATTTCACTTTTGTTTGTCCAACAGAATTATTTGCTTTTCAAGAAAAACTAGAAGAGTTTAAAAGTAGAAATGTAGAAGTAATTGCTGTATCAACAGATACGGAACAATCTCACTGGGGTTGGCTACAAATGCCAAAAAACGCAGGAGGAATTCAAGGTGTTAAATACCCTTTAGTAGCAGATACCAACAAAACTATTTCAATGAATTACGATGTGTTAGCAGGAGATTTTGATTGGAATGAAGAAGGCGAAATGATTGCTACAGGTGAATTAATTGCTTATAGAGGATTGTTTTTAATTGATAAAGAAGGAACTGTAAGACATCAATTAGTAAATGATTTACCATTAGGAAGAAATGTTGATGAAGCTATCAGAATGGTTGATGCACTACAATTTAACGAAGAAAATGGAGAAGCTTGTCCTGCTAATTGGAGCAAAGAAAAACAAGGGTTAAAAGCAACTCACGAGGGAATTGCTGAATACTTGTCAGCGAACTAGAGTTTGAGTCAGAATGTCCGATTTATTCGTTATTCTCGATCCTCAAACTAAATTATTAACACTTAAAAACAACTTATTATGGCTTTTGAATT